>SDBS01003457.1_pt1 | contig 15523 bp, 13 predicted proteins | sample 2277091 | NCBI WGS metagenome assembly SDBS01 (sample SAMN10404972, study PRJNA504765) | marine sediment metagenome | isolation source: marine sediment core GS10_PC15, 163 cmbsf | place: Arctic Ocean: Southern Knipovich Ridge | collected 2010 | reverse complement strand
GGTCTTGCAGACCTTTTTTTTCTATTGGCAAATCTAACCCAGCCCTTGCGGACTGGGCTAACATATATCGCTCCTTCGGAGCTAAATAAGAAATTCGCATCTTCATTGGCGATCGGTATATACCCATCTTACCTCGGAAAAAAGGCCAACTTTTGGCTAAAATAACCTTGTAAAAAAGCCAGAATCACAAAAATTGGATATTTTGTAGTCAAAACGGCCTTGTACGCCAACATTATTTCATCTCGTCAAAACCCGCCAAAATTGATATTATGTCTCTTTAAACCCTGAGGAATTCCCATGCGTATTGAAGAAGATATTAAACTCGATTTTAAAGATGTGTTAATTCGACCCAAAAGAAGCACGTTGCGATCGCGATCACAAGTCAATCTAGAACGTGAATTCAAATTTATACATGCCAACGCAAAATGGAAAGGCGTACCGATCATCACAGCGAACATGGATCACACTGGTACGTTTGAAATGGCCAATGTACTGGCTCAACATAAAATGCTAACAGCAACTCAAAAATTTTATACTGAAAAAGATTGGAAAGATGCGCTCGCGAAAAATCCTGAACTTTTAGATTACTGCTTTGTAAGCACAGGTATTAATAAAAACGATCTTGAACATTTAAAAAAAATTATTAAAGCAACGGGCATTTCGAAAATTTGCTTGGATGTTGCTAATGGTTATTCAGAATATTTTGCCGACTTCGTTAAAAAAACACGCGATGCATTTCCAGATAAAGTGATTATGGCAGGCAATGTTGTGACAGGTGAAATGGTTGAGCAATTAATTTTATCGGGCGCGGATATTATTAAAGTCGGTATTGGTCCTGGCTCTGTTTGCACGACACGAAAAAAGGCGGGTGTTGGTTATCCACAACTTTCTGCGATCATTGAATGCGCTGATGCGGCCCACGGTTTAAAAGGTTTTATCTGCGCAGATGGTGGCTGCACGGTGCCTGGTGATGTATCAAAAGCATTTGGTGCCGGCGCTGACTTTGTCATGCTCGGCGGCATGTTTGCAGGACATGATGAATGTGCGGGCGAAACTATCGAAAAAGGTGATCGACAATATAAACGTTTTTATGGCATGAGTTCTTCTGAAGCAATGACACGCTATCACGGAAAAGTTGCAGAATATCGCGCAAGTGAAGGCAAATCAGTTGATGTGCCTTATCGAGGTTCTGTTGAAAATACTATTTTAGATATTCTTGGCGGCGTTCGCTCAACGTGCACATATGTTGGTGCGTCATATTTAAAATCATTATCCAAACGCACAACATTCATTCGCGTCACACAGCAAACAAATGAAATGTATAAACCTTTCGATGTTGATGAATAGGCAAGCGTGTCTGATATTAGTTTTCTCCATCATCTTCATAGAACTTCAATATGAATCTTTTCATTTAAAGCATTCGCAGCCTTGATACCAATTAGTAGGGGTCGCATAGTATGCGACCCGGCAAATTCGAAGGATTTGCTAGAGATATAAAAAATATACCTCATACTTGAAATGACATTTAAGCTGAAAAAATATATCTAAAGTCGAACTTCGTTCGACCGGGACACATGATATGTGTCCCCTACAAAAGACTAGCACATTAACAAAATAATGTTTCGTACTTATAACGAGAAATACGATGATTTTCAACGAGAAAAAACTTTCTGAATCCATTTCGAAATATCTTCAACTTCTTCGTAACAAGTAGAATGTTGCATGGGATAAGTGTGCCAATCAACGGGATAGCCGAGTTCTTTTAAATGTTCGCAAGAATATTTTGCAAACTGAAATGGAACAACAGGATCAACGGTGCCATGTGCCATAAAAATAGGAAGACGTCGATTCACTGAACTTGCCTCCTGTATCAATGAATCTGCTAACGGTAGAAAAGTTGATAACGCCATGATGCCGGCTAATTTATCGTGATAACGTAGACCAGTTTGTAATGCCATTGAGCCGCCTTGAGAAAATCCCGCCAGAATGATTCGATCGCTTGGAATGCCGCGTTCATTTTCACGGCTGATTAATTGTTTGATTGCTTCCTGGCTTTCACGAATACCTTTTTCATCTTGTGGCGCATTAATATCGATCGCAACAATATCAAACCATGCGCGCATTTCCATGCCCATATTAATTGTCACCGGCATCACGGGCGCATGCGGAAACACAAAACGAATGGGCAAAATTTCGGGCAATTGCAACGCGGGAACAAGCGATTCAAAATCATGGCCATCAGCACCTAAACCATGCATCCAAATCACGGTTGCTGTTGGCTCTTTATTTGGATTCACTTCGACGCAGGGCAATAATTCTTTATTCATCATTTTTCCTTTTAAAAAGGTGTCAGGCTTTGGAATGAAAAAGCCTGACACCTTTTCTTAAAAAATCGCAGCATGTTTTTCTTTTTTCGTGTCTATCTCTTTCGTTGAGATACAATCCCAAACGGGACAAATATGTTTGCAAAGCGTGCAGCCGACACAGCGTTCTTCGTTCACTTTCGCTTTGCGTTTTTCATTGTCAAAAATGATCGCTTGATTTGCTGCGTCTTGACATGAAATATAACAACGGCCACAACCGATACATTTATCTTCATCAATTATCGACACGACTTGATATTGCGTATTAAATTGCGCCGGATCAACTAATTTTTTCGCTGACACGCCGATAAGTTCATTTAAAGATGAAATGCCGCGATCAATCATGAAATCACTTAGGCCTTCAATCATATCTTCAACAATTCGATAACCATATTTCATCACAGCAGTCGTGACTTGAACCGTCGTGCTACCCAACAATAAAAACTGTAATGCATCGCGCCATGTTTCAATACCGCCAATACCTGAAATTGGCAAACTTAATTCTTGTGAATTATATAATTCCGAAATAAATCGAAAAGCAATCGGCTTACACGCAGCGCCAGAAAAGCCTGAAATACCAGAGTGGCCGTGAATGTTTGGTAACGGGATAAATGAATCGATATCGACATCGGATATTGCGCGGATTGTATTAATAGTTGCAATCGCATCTGCACCACCATTTTTTGCCGCAAGCGCAACCGGAATCATGTCGGTAATATTCGGCGTCATTTTTGCAAGCACTGGCAAACGACTTGCCTTTTTAACAACTGACGTATAATGCTCGACCATTGCAAAATCTTGACCAATTTTATGTCCGCCATTTTCTGCCGCCATTTGCGGACAAGAAAAATTTAATTCCAACATATCAGCGCCGGCATCTTCAGAAGACTTCGCCAAAGCCTCCCAATCTTTATCATCAAAACCCATCAAGCTTGAAACAATAACCCTCTTTGGATAATCTTTTTTAAGCTTAGCCAAATCTTTAATATTATCTTTAAGTGGTCGGTCAGAAATTTGCTCCGTGTTTTGCACACCAATCATGCGATCAGCATGGTAATTTAACGGGCTTAATCGCGGCGAGGGCATGACAACTTTAAAAGACGGATCGTTGTTTAGTGTTTTATAAACAATACCCCCCCAACCTGCATCAAATGCTCTCGCACACATTTCCGCGTGATTACTCACAGGCGACGATGACAACATGAATGGATTCTCAAATTCGACACCACAAAAATTAACGTTTAAGTTTACTTTTTTAGTCATGATTTTCCTCCACGAAGAAATAGATCAATATTTGCTGCTGCTTTTTTTCCTTCGCCTACGGCTTGCACAATTGTCGTACCTGCATTAACAACATCACCTGCGCTAAACACGCCTGAAACGCTTGTGCTAAAATCCTGATTGACTTCAATGGTGCCTTTACTTGTGCATTTTACATGCTGCGATAAAGCATCATCAGCTTTTGTGCCCAGCGCTTGAATAACAAGATCTGCATTTAAACCAAATTCTGTTCCTGGAATTATTTTTGCGTCGGCTTCATTTCGGCTGCCAATCTTTTGCCACTCAACTTCCGAGCCTTTAATATAAGTAATTTTATCACCATCTTTCACAGCTTCAGTAACGATCGAATGTGTTCTAAAGTTCACATTAAGCTTGTGCGCAAGCGCGATTTCTTCAACATCCGCTGGCATTTCACTTTTGCTACGTCGATAAACAACTGTTACTCTTTTTGCGCCCAAGGCAGCTGCTGCGCACGCTGAATCCATGGCAACACTGCCTGCGCCAAGCACAACGATATATTGATTTTTTACATTGAATTTATCATCTTGTGCTTTAACTGAATGCAAAAAAGTAAAATAATCTGTCACATTTGTACAACCATTAAATATCGGCAGACAAACTGGGCGTGAAAGTCCTGTCCCGAGAAAAACTGCTTGATAACTATTTTTTAACAAACCAATCGCATCACCAATTGATGCAATTTCAGTATCACATTGAATATCTACGCCCAAATCTAAAAGTTGCTTACAATCATATTCAACCGCTTCACGAGGCAGTCGATAATCAGGAATATTCCATCGAGCAATTCCGCCAGCCGCTTGTTCTTTTTCAAAAATCGTTACGCCATATCCTGCTTTTGCAAGTTCAAACGCACAACTTAAACTCGCGGGTCCTGCGCCAACCAAAGCAATCTTTTCTTTCTTCGTAATATTTGTTTCATACTGTTCGAGTTTATTGTCGCGACCATATTCGCTCACAAAACGCTGCAAACCGCCGATATTAATTGGATCTTCAAGCGCCTTAACCGAACATTTTTTTTCACATAGTTTTTCAACGGGACAAATATAAGAACAGACTGATCCAAAAATATTATTATCTCGAACTGTTCTTGCGGCACCTTTATAATTTTCAAATTTAATTTGCCGAATAAATTTACCAGGGTCCGTGCCTGCAGGACAGCCTTTGCTACAAGGCGCATCTTCACAAAGCAAACAACGATTCGATTCTTTAATCGCATCTTCTAAATTCATCGCATTGCGCATCGATTTAAATTTTTCGATATTGTGAAGCTTGATTGTTTTCTTCATAAGAACCTCCTGAAAAGGGTTTAATGCTTATATATGTCCACATTTTACAATTCGGGCTGTCATCATTAGATTTCCTGTTTAACTTTCATTAGCCGATTCTAAAAGACAGTGCAATAAAACATTGGTGCCTGCTTCACAATCTTCCCAAGTCGTTTCTTCAACAGCGACATGACTTCTGCCATTAATACTCGGCACAAAAATCATGGCAGTCGGTGACACTTGATTCACATAACTTGCATCATGTCCTGCACCACTCACCATTTTTAACGTTGGATAACCAAGTCGTTCGCCAACTGATAAAACTTTTTCAACAAGCGGCTGATTAAACGGTGCATGCTCAACTCGCCATGTTTCTTCAATGCGAATGGGGCATCCACGACGTTTGGCAATTTCCTCAAAATCTTTTTTCAAGTCATCCCACGCACGCAAAGCAAGATCATCGTCCCAAGAACGAATATCAACAGTGAAATGTCCAGCGTCAGGAATAATATTTCTTGAATTTGGGCTATTGTGAATTTCGCCAACAGTGGCGACCATGTTACCGCCCATTTTTTCTGGTAACTCATTCACTTTTAAAATCATCTCAGCTGCAGCACACAATGCATCATGCCGTCCTTCCATTGGCGTTGGGCCGACCTGATTCGCCTCACCCTCTAAATAAATATCGTACCAATGCAAACATAAAATGCCTTTTGGCGCACCAATCATTTTTTTCTCGCGCTCTAACATCGGACCTTGCTCTATATGAAGTTCATAATATGCATGTAACGGCCAATGTTTTGCTGGCATTGTACCTTTATAACCAATTTTCTCTAACTCCTCACCGAACGTTTTTCCATCAACATCTTTTTTTTCATAAATCCAATCTCGCTCAAGCGCACCAGCCCAAACACCCGACGAACCCATCGCAGGCGGAAAACGCGAACCTTCTTCATTGGTCCAATCGACAACTGTTATCGGCCGTTTTGTTTGGATGTTATTTTCATTTAATGTGCGCAATACTTCTAGCGGCCCCAAAACACCTAAAATACCGTCAAAACGACCGCCTTTTGGTTGTGTATCTAAATGTGATCCTGACATCACGGGCTCGAGATCATTATGCGTGCCTGGTCGTATACCAAAAATATTGCCCATTTCATCAATTTTAATGTCAAGCTCTAATTCTTTCAGCCAATCGACAAAAAGATCGCGCATTTGTTTATCATAGTCAGTTAGCGTTTGACGACGCATGCCACCATCACTTGTTCCGCCAATACCTGCTGACGTTTCAATTGTTTCTCGCAAACGCTTACCATTTATTCTTAAATCTTTTAGATCCATTCTCATTATCTCTTAAAGCATTATTGGATTTTTACGCGCAATAAATTTTCCTGCGCCAACCGTTCCAACAAATTCGCCCTCTTTTGCGACAACTTTTCCACGACTTAACGTCACTACGGGATAGCCCATCACTTCAAAGCCTTCATATGCAGTATAATCGACATTTTCGTGCAACATTTTTTGTGAAATAGTTTTTTTCAATTTTGGATCAAAAATAACAAGATCCGCATCTGAACCAATGGCGATAGTACCTTTTTGTGAATACATACCAAATATTTTAGCAGGATTCGTCGATGTGATTTCCACAAAACGATTTAAACTAATTTTTCCCGTATTAACGCCGCGGTCATAAATCAAAGGAATGCGCGTTTCAATTCCCGGCGCACCATTTGGAATTTTTCCAAAAAAATCTTTGCCCATATCTTTTTGGCCTTTAAAATCAAACGAGCAATGATCGGTTGAGACAACTTGTAATTCATTGTCTTTTAATCCTTGCCACAAATATTTTTGATTATCGGCCGTTCGAATTGGCGGGCTTATGACATATTTTGCACCATTAAAATCAGGCTCTTTATAATTATCTTCCGATAAAAGCAAATACTGAGGGCAAGTCTCAGCCATGATTTTTCCATTAGCTTTTCTTGCCCTGGAAACTTCATCTAAAGATAATTTACACGTTAGATGGACAATATAAAGTGGCGCATCCGCAAATTGAGCGAGCTTTATTGCGCGACCAGTTGCTTCACTTTCTACAAACGGCGGTCTGCTTAATGCATGGTAAATTGGCTCGTTTTTTCCTTCTTTTTTAAATTTCTCGACCATATATTTGATCACATAATAATTTTCAGCATGGACACAAATCAATCCGCCGTTATCCCTAGCTTGTATCAATGCTTCTAATAATTTTTCGTCGTCAACTCGCAGCCCTTCATAAGTCATAAACAATTTAAAACTTGGACAACCTTCTTTGATGATCTCTTTCATTTCAGCTAAAATGTTTTCATTCATATCCGTAATTGCAACATGAAAACCATAATCAATCACCGCTTTATCTTTTGCTTTTGCATGCCACACTTCTAAGGCTTCTGCCAACGTTTGTCCTTTTGATTGAATACAAAAATCGATAATTGAAGTTGTTCCGCCACAGGCAGCGGCAATCGTTCCCGTTTCAAAATCATCTTTTGAAGTCGTATCGCAAAAAGGCATATCCAGATGCGTATGCACATCAATGCCACCCGGGAATACATATTTTCCTGCAGCATCAATTACTTCCGCGCCGTTTTCAGATAAGTCATCGGCAATCACTGTTATTTTTTCATCTTTAATACCAATGTCCGCCGAATAAGTATCGGAACCCGTAACGATTGTTCCATGTTTAATAATTGTATCAAACCGCATTTTAGTGCTCCCTATCATCACTGTCTTAATAAAATATGAGATAATACATCTTAGCACTTCACATGTCTAATTTTTGCTTTAAAAGTGCGCTAATCTTGCGCCGAATCTGTCTAATTGGTAGCAGAATGTTTGTTTCTTTGATACCATTTGAAAAGCTGGTTGACACAAGGGCGAACCGTATGAAAATTATTCTTTTTTTCGCGAGCACCGTAAGCTTATTATCACTTTTGTGCATCTCAGGATGTGGTCAAAGTGGTCCTTTATATTTACCAACGCCTACAACAAAAAAACCATTAAAACCGCAAACCACATCAAACAACACTCAAAAAACTTCACATGAAACAAACGATTAATTTAATTCTATTTTTAGCTGGGATCATTTTTACTGTTTCTATTTTTGCGCACCCTGAAGCTTTACCAAAAACCTGGAAAGGTAATATTCATTTTGGCTATGTTTCAAACTCAGGTAATTCACGCAACACAAGCGGGCTTGCCAAATTGGATTTACGATATAAGCCTAATGAAAAATGGCAAATCGGCACAAGAGTCGGCGGACAATTTAGCTCTGATAAAAAAGGAGAGACCGCACGAAAATCAAATGTTGCCGGCGATGCACATTATTATTTTATTCCACATCAATTTGGTTTTACTTTATTAAATTATCAATATGATAAATTCTCTCCTTATATCTATACAGCGCTTGCCGTACTTGGTTATGGATGGGATATTTTTGACACAAAGAGTTTTCACATTTCGTTAAGGGCTGGCCCTGGCATCAGACATTTAGAAGAAAATACTTCCAAAAAAGTTGACTCTGATATTGTTGGTTATACTGAAGGTTTATTTCGCTGGAACATTTCTGAAAATGTTGAATTTCATCAATCTGTTTCGTATGAGTATAGTAATAGCAATGCATACACGCAATCTAAAACAGCACTCATTACAAAAATTATTGGTAACTTAAGTCTTGAGGCTGCGTTTTCTCTGAAACATTACTCAAAGATTCCGAAGTTCTCTAAAAACAAATACAATACCGACACGACAACAAACCTTGCACTAGTTTATGAGTTTTGATTCGCTCTTAGCAAAGCCTGGCACTCTTTATTTTATCGATAAATATATCTAGAATGATGCGTGTCGATAACTGTCATCGCACGAGTTCGGCGATTGAAATAAGCTTTTATAACCCCCCAGTTCGGGGCTTTTAACCAGTTAAACACTGCGCCAATAGCCCAATTTCTGCGTTACAAACGAAAAAATCTGGCTCGACGCGCCAATAACTGATAAGCTATCACTTATTAAGAGACAGCTTATTAAGCAACGGCTTACATCTAGGAGAAAAAATGGAACAATATTTCCCAAAGGGCATCGCTCAGGAAAAATCATTCTTTAATCGTCTTGATGAAATTAAACGATTAATTGGCAATATTGAAAAAGGCGAGCATACTTTAATACTCTCGCCGAGAAGATATGGTAAATCCAGCTTAGCAAAACATGTGATTAAACGCGTTAGTTATCCCTATTGTGAAGCAGACTTTTTCTTGGCGCTCGATGGGAAATCAATCGAGCATAAGCTGCTTAAGGGTGTGCGCGACCTTATTCAACAAGTTTCCGATACTCCAGAACAATGGTTTAAAACATTAAGAAATTATTTTAATCGACTAAATAAAAAATGGATTATAGGCGTTAAAGGTTTCTATCTAGAACTAGAGCCAAATGATGATTCTTCAATAGCTGAAAATATCTTAGATGCGCTCAACGCACTTGAATATATCCTTAAGAAGCAAAATAAAAAAGCTATCTTATTTATTGACGAGTTTCAGGAAATCATCAAGATTAAAGAAGGGATTGCTATTGAAGGCGCAATCAGGCATTTTGCACAAGAGTCTAAATATCTTGTTTTTATATTTTCAGGCAGTAATCGTCATATGTTACAAAGCATGTTTGGTGATAGAACAAGACCTCTTTATAATTTATGTGATAGATTGAACTTGGATCGTATTCATCCGGATTATTACAAAAAATATTTAAACTATGTGTCGCAAAAAACATGGTGTGAACCGATAAAACAACCGTTTTTTGATAAGATAATGGAAATTACTGAGACGCATCCAAATTGTGTTTATATTCTTTGTAGTTATATTTGGAGAGAGCATCCAAACAAACTTCCATCTGTAAATCAAATTGCAAAATGTTGGGACAACTATATTACTGATATTAACAAAGAAACAAGAGAAGAGCTTTCAGGCTTAAGTGTTGGGCAATTAAAATTATTGGCAATGATTGCAAACGGCAAAGTCACGGAATTAACCGGGAAAGCTGTGCAAAATAAATTAAATCTTTCCGGCAGCGCCATTACACAAGCACTCAAAATTTTGGAAAGTGCTGATTATGTTGAGCGACTTAAAAATAAAAACTATCGAATTATTAATCCTGTGATTAAAAGCACGATGCAAAAGTATTATACAGAGTATGTTATACAAGATTAAATTGTAAAAAATCGTTAATTCAAAAGAGCGGCCGAGCCTTCATCTAAATCTGTTGATAAAAATCAGCAAGACATCTGAGAAAAACTGATAAATTTATTTATAAATATATTTCGAATGATGCGTGTCGATAACTGTCATCGCACGAGTGCGGCGATTAAAATAAGCTTTTAATGAGTAATGGCTCAATAATTCTTTAGCCATGTCGGGGAAATTTTTTCCTGAAAGTTTGGTCGCAAGCAACACATGATAATTTCGATTAGCTTTCCAATTAACGCGCCAACCATATGCTCTTGCCATATTAGTCAGATTGGTTGTCAACCAGGCTTTTTGTGTTGTAAATAAATATTGTGAACTGCCTTGATAAACGACGGGAACATCGCTCGCATTAATCGTAGAAGCCGGTTGTAAATCAGGGTGAAGCTTGGTGCCATGAAATGGATCTGCGACTTGCCATGTTGCATAAGCTGCGACTGGTAAGATGATTAGTGTGGTGATAAAAATAGATAGAATCTTGCGCATTGTTAGTTACTCCGTTGAATAATTTCAGTAAGGACAAGTCTGCCTGCCCTGAGCTTGTCGAAGGGCGACTTGCCCCTATAAATCTACCTTTTCAGTATATGCCAACAGGTCGGCTAGGGCAAACCCTCCAGCGCCAGAAGCAGCGTGGTGAAATATGATTCCGCGAACAAGCCATAAAATACATATAAAAATATGGCTGTTAGTATTGATATCTGTATTTATTGCTGATATATTGCAGAAATGAATAATAGTAACTTTGAATGGGATATAGCGAAAGACTATGCTAACCGCAAGAAGCATCATGTGGGTTTTATTGAAGCCCAAAAAGCTTTTTTAGATCCTAACCGTATCATTGCCGAAGATCTATCGCATAGCAATGCTGAAAAAAGATATTATTGTTTTGGAAAAATTGACGGTATGATAATAACTGTACGATTTACATATAGAGGTAATAAAATCAGAATTATCGGAGCAGGTTATTGGAGAAAGGGGAAGAAAATCTATGAACAAGCGTAAAACTCGTAAATATGCCGATGAAGATATTGGCGAAATAAAAATTGTAAAAGACTTTTTACCAAGCCCAGAAAAGCTTGTGTTAAAAGATGACACAGTGAAAATTACAATCTCACTGACAAAACGTAGTTTAACTTTTTTTAAAAAACAAGCAAAAGAGCATCATACTCAATATCAAAAGATGATTAGAAGCTTAATCGATCAATATGCTGAACGATATCACGATTAATAAGTGCTGCGCTCTGCGTCATTTATGGTTATAATCTAAAGATGATGGAGTTATCACTATTTCAAAAAATCATTATTTGGGCGCTGCCTGTCCTTTTTGCTATTACGGTTCATGAAGTTGCTCATGGATATGTCGCTGAAAAGCTCGGCGACAAAACTGCACGAATTCTCGGCCGATTGACTCTCAATCCGCTCAAGCATATCGATATGATCGGCACAGTGCTTGTTCCGTTGGTTTTACTTTTTCTCGGTGGATTTATTTTTGGCTGGGCAAAACCGGTCCCGATTAATCCGCGAAATTTTAAAAATCCACGACGCGATATGGCGCTAGTGTCTATTGCTGGACCATTATCTAATTTTTTGATGGCAATCATCTGGGCTGTTATTATGAAATTTGGCCTTATTATGATGGGCCATGGTATAAAAGCCGGCTTGCCTGTCATGTTGATGGGTCAAGCGGGCATCATGATTAACTTAGTTTTAATGTTTTTAAATTTAATTCCGATTCCGCCGCTCGATGGTAGTCGAGTTATTGCAGCAATGATCCCAATGAAGTGGCTCTACTATTACGATAGAATTGAACCTTATGGATTTGTTATTTTGATTTTATTGATTTTCACGGGCGTGCTCGGTTGGATTATCGGTCCTGGCATTATGGCAATTTATAAATTATTTATTCTGATTCTTCATCTGGCGTAGCCATTGGCTGTTGCTTGACTTGTCCGCGTGGTTTGCTGATAAATAAATAAAGCGTTGGCACCATAAATAATGTAAAGCACGTTCCAATCAGCATACCAAAGCCAACAACGATTCCAATATCATTTCGACCGACGGCACCCGCGCCCGTTGCAATGATGAGTGGCGTCACACCAAATACAATCGCAGCAGTTGTCATTAAAATCGGACGCAATCTAATTGAAGCCGCTTTTTCAATTGCCTCACGTACATTTAACCCTTCTTCTTGTAAAGTATTGGCAAAGTCGACCATTAAGATACCGTGTTTTGAAATTAAACCGATCAACGTAATTAATCCAATTTCACTATAGATATTCAGCGTACCTGCACCAAAAAATAACGGCAAGAGCGCACCAAAAATTGACATCGGCACTGCAATCAAAATAATAAATGGATCACGGAAACTTTCAAATCTTCCCGCTAATAATAAAATCACAATAATAATTGCCAATGCAAATGCATACATAATGGTTTGACCTTCTTGCATGAATTGGCGTGAAGCGCCGCCGTAATCATAACTAATATCACTCGGCAATGTCGTATTCGCAGTTTGTGATAAATACGTTAATGCTTGGCCTAATGTAACGCCTGGCGCCAGCACACCTTGAATTGTGATGGCATTTAATTGTTGGAACTGATCTAGCTCAGATGGCTCCGTGGAATAATCCATCTTAATAATGCTTGAAAGCGGAATCATACTGCCACTACTTGTCGGAATACGAATGCTATTAATATTATTCAAATTATATCGATCTGTTTGAATCGCTTGTGGAATAACCTCATACGCATAATCTTGTGCAGTAAAATAATTCACGAAACCATCGCCTATAACGGTACTCAGTGCATTTCCAATCGTCGACATAGTAATGCCTAAATCTGCCGCTTTTGATCGATCGATCGTAATATTTATTTGAGGATTATTAAATTGCAATGAACTGATAACTGCTAAAAACAAACCACTTTTTTGTGCTGTGTTAATTAAATTTTGTGCCGCATCAAAAAGTGAACTGTAACCTGCTGTTGATTTCAGCACAAAATTCACCGGCGGACCAAATGGCGTGCCTGGCAAAGGCGGCATTTCAAATACTTTTGATTGCAAACCAGGAATAGCGTTAACTTGTTGTTGTAGGCCTGGCACCATTTGCATTTCTGTGCGCGAACGTTCCCCCCAAGGTTTGAGATTAACGCCGCCTAAAATGATATTTTGTGACGGGAAACCGTAAACTAAATAAGATGATTGCTTTTCGGGAATTGCATTAAAAATATTATTTAGTTGCGTTCCTGAATTCTTCAGATAATCCAATGTTGCCGTCACGGGTGCGTTGGCAGCAACTTTTAATATGCCTTGATCTTCTTGTGGCGCAAGCTCACTTGGAATCATCATAAACATAAAATAGCAGCTAATTAAAATGATCACCGCAATACACAATATTGCGCCACGATAATTTAGCGCATGATGTAATGTATTTTTATATTTATCTTGAAACCACGAAAATATTTGATTGACCTTATGAGCAAGGGGCTTTTCTAACACGGCGCGATTGATCAATTTTGACGTTAGCATCGGTGAAAAAGTCAGCGCAATGACGCCCGAAATAACCACAGCGGCAACAACAGTAAAGGCAAACTCTAAAAACAAAGAACCCGTCACACCACCAATAAAACCAACGGGTGCAAAGACAGCTACTAAAGTTAATACCATCACAATCACAGGCACAGCAATTTCTCTTGCGCCAACAAGCGCCGCTTCAAATGGCGCCAGACCCTCTTCCAAATGACGATAAATATTTTCCAGCACAACAATCGCATCGTCAACGACCAAACCAACTGCAAGCACCATGGCTAATAGCGTCAAAAGATTAATTGAGAAACCCATCAAGTTCATCAGAAAGCAGGCGCCAAATAATGACAAAGGGATGCTGATGATGGGAATGACGACGGCACGCAGCGAGCCTAAGAACAAGAAAATAATGCAAACAACAATGGCGATTGCCTCTAAAATTGTCAGCATAACCTCTTTAATGGATGCGCGAACATAAGTTGTTGCATCATAAGTCACATCCATTTTAAGGCCGCTTGGCAAGGCTTTTGTAATGCTTGGCAACAAATCACGAATTTTATTCACCACATCAAGCGGGTTAGCGCTTGGCGTTAATTGCACGGTTAGAAAGACGGCTGGCTTGCCATTTAACTCGGCTTGCGTTGTATAATCTTTTGAACCAAGCTCTGCATTGCCAATATCTTTGATGCGAATTAAACGACCATTAATTGTTTTCACAACCAGCTCATTAAATTGATCGGCCGTGTGTAATGTTGTGTTTGTTTCAAGATTTAAAAGATCATATTTACCCTGTAACTGTCCAGGCGCTGAAATTAATGAGTTGCTTGTTAATGCATTCTTCACATCATCCGGCGTAATGCCAAGCGTAGACATTCTGTTGGTATCTAACCAAATCCGCATTGCATAATCTTTACCGCCCCAAAGTTGTAGTGCAGAAATACCGCCAACACTATATACTTTTGGCATAGCGACGTTTGTTAAGTATGCGCTGATTTGCTCTGGCGTCATCGAATCACTACTAAAGCCTAAAAACATGATTGGAAAAGTATCGCCGGATTCTTCTTGAATTTTAGGTAGCGTTGCATCAGTCGGCAATTGGTTAGCAACTGAGTTCACTTCGGATGTGACATTCGTTAATGCATCGCCTGGATCATAATTTAGTTTGATATAAGCTGTAATGACACTCAACCCGGAGGTGGTTGTGGACGTTAGATAATCAATGCCATCGGCACTACCAATCGCTTGTGATAAAGGCGTTGTGATAAATCCTTTAACCAAATTAGCGCTGGCACCAGGATACGTTGTTGTAATCGTAATCGTTGTACTTGAAATGGCGGGATATTGACTAAGAGGCAAAGTAAAATAAGAAGCAATGCCTAGAATCAAAATTAACAAACTGACGACTGTCGATAAAACAGGGCGTCGAATAAAAATGTCAGTAAACTTCATGAAGTTTGCCCCTTCGGATCAGCGACTTTGACTGACATACCATCTTGTAGTTTTAGTTGGCCTTCGCTGACAACGACTTGATTGGCTTTTAATCCTTTTGTAATTACGTCCAGATTAAAATCCAGTCCGGGTTTAACCTGCAGTGTCCGGCTTGTTGTTCTGGATATCCCTCCCAGGGTCAGATCCCCGTATACATTTGAACGGAACTGGTTGGTGCCACCCAGTAAATTATCACCCCCAACTCTTACCGCAGCATCCAACAAAGCTGTATCCGTAAGCATAGATGAAGGAATTGACCAAACTGGAAAGAGCGTTGCTGGAGAAGTAACTTTTAAGCAATCATCACCTTTGGTATGAAAT
>SDBS01003456.1_pt1 | contig 15530 bp, 12 predicted proteins | sample 2277091 | NCBI WGS metagenome assembly SDBS01 (sample SAMN10404972, study PRJNA504765) | marine sediment metagenome | isolation source: marine sediment core GS10_PC15, 163 cmbsf | place: Arctic Ocean: Southern Knipovich Ridge | collected 2010 | reverse complement strand
AGACCTTTAAACTTAAAAGTTCCTTTATTCCCCGGATCATGAGGTTCGGTGAGAATACAAAGGCTGCTCCCGCTGACGCCTCACTTAAAAGACGTAAGTTTTCACCTATTGTCGCAGGTCCAAGGTACACAAGCGAGAGAAGCTGCCAGAGGATAAAACAAAAGGTAGCCACTACACCGGGTATGATAAAAGTCCGATGGGAAGTAGTTTTGTAATAGAGGACGTTTAGAAGCCATATCGAGAATATCCAAGGTAGAAATATTAGCAAGTATTGATATTTAGTAATGATCCCAAATCCGAATAAAACTCCAATAAGAACAAGCGTCCGCGTGTGATGTCTTCCCCAATTAACAAACCAAAAACTCAAACCAAGGATAATGAAAAATATACCCGGGACTTCACCTAATACCTGGCGACCATACTCTATGAAGGAGACTCCACGTGAGGACAGTACGAGCAGCAATGCAATTACTGCGAATGTCATATTTCCAAATTGGCGTGCAAGTTTATAAAAAGCAAAAATGGTCGCAATCATATACAAAACCATGACAACGCGCGCTTGCAGTAATCCTATCCCGAAAAGTTTGAATGCGAATGCGATCGGGATTATTACGGTTGGTCCGATACCCTGCGTAGGTCCATAATATCGAACTCCTTCACTGCTGATATCTGCATACTCCCCGTATTTAATCAAGGCTTTTGGAACGTGCAAATGCGATCCTTCGTCGTACCAGGTCAGAGGGAACTCTGTCAGGTTCATGAAACTAATTGCAGCAAAAAAAACGAGGATCAGAACCAAGATGAGAGCCGAACGTTTCTGGTAAACCGCATTGTATTTCGATTGATTTTCCATTTATTCGCTAAGTAGCCTCGGGGCAGTTCTAAAACTTCTCATTAAGCACGGAACATGATGTTGTGGATGGAACGCACCAGAAGGAGAATGTCATACCCTTTTTACTTATTCGTTGGAAGAAGGCAGCAGGGGAACTATAACAAAGAGCGAAAGACAATTATCCATAATTTGCTATGACAAAATTATCAGTCTTTGGCATCTTCGCAAGCCTATACGAGATTCCCGCTAAAACCTTCTCTGTTAGCAGTGCTGGATTGCCATTGATCTCAACATGTTTCAGCCCATCCCCGTTGTGGAGGTATGGAAGTGCGAAAGAAAATTGCGATGACGATTCCTTGGGGGTGTGCACTTTGAGAGAAAAACTGCGTGAGGTTTTATCCCAATGCATCTCACTGAATCGCACTCGGCGGCGCCGCTCAATAAAGGATAACCACTGCTCGGCACTCATGACGTCGAAACCATGATTCTTACCACTCTCAAGTACCCCATCCACGAAATAAGCTTGCTCTTGTGCTACCTCCCCCCCCACTGCGATCGGGTCTACATGAAAATTCGTGACGAGCGCACCCGGGAATTTCGACGCAATTGCTTCTATTAATTCATGTGCGACTTTCACTGCCGACCTAGCAGGCATTCGAGCAACTCCACCCCAATGCAGATCCAAGAGATGATCATCTGCAAGCTGAGTCAACTGCTGGTATATGTTGAGGATTCTTCCCTTCTCGTCGACAAATCTCATCGGGAGCGCACTTCCTGTGAGGAAGCCATTGACCCAACCAAGTTGAGGGTGGTAAAACATATCGCCCCAATGGTAGAAATCGAGGTTCAATCTTATCCCTAAGCTGGCCTGCCAGCGTGCCGTATCAACCCAACCATTCCACATGATACGATGCGTCCGAACCGTCGAAGAAACTGGGCCATATTCACGCCCGGTAAATTCTTCCCAATGGCGGAACCACCCCTTTTCAAGTCCTTCTTCGACATAAGGATGAAGGGTAAATTCATGTCCTCGATCCCGCCATTGACGAACCATACCTGGAGTCGGCGCCTCGAATGACTCCGTTAACAAATCCGTCAATATTGATACGTTATCTGTCGCATAAGTCCTAAGTTTCCTCAAACCACGCCCAAAGTCATCCACAAGGAGTGGCGTGTAGTAGATCGACATGCTTCCGCCATACTGCTCGATTTTCAAGAGGGCATTTTCAATAGATTTGGCTGGATTTATATGAGAGTCGCCTGTGGGAACAAGAACCCCATTGGCATCTGCGGGGAGATACCAAATTCTCCCGAGAGGTTGTTTCCCCTGGGATAGAGCAATGAGGTGTGATCCGAACAGGCGTTGGAGAACGTCTGCTTGTGGGATGGGTATCCGTTCTATGTCCACCCAACCCCGGAAAAGCTCCACTGTTCTAAAACCACTACGTGCGTCAAGCCCTAATTCACCTATATTTGGATTCCCTTGACGGATATACACAACGTTTTTTGCAAGGTCAAACGACCAGATTGCTGTGCGCCCGTGTCCGTATTGGTAGGTGGCAATTCCCACCATGGGATTATCCATTTCTTTTCTTTCGCTGATCCAAGCTATGGGATGAGCTCCATCCAAGAAATAAAGATCCGCATCGTCATGGATTTGGATGATTCCCTCATCGACAATACCCAATTCTTCATTGCTGATCTTATAGCTCAGGTGCCCATTACCCACTGTGCTGCCCGCATTGCGCACACCAAAAAGCGAGGCAAGCGACGGGTCCGGTCGCATAGCAAGTAAGCTTCCCCCGTTTTCTACATAACTCGTGATCCTGTCTTGTGTCTTCCCTGGAAGAAATCCTTCGCTCAAGATAAGAATGTCATAAGGCTCGAGCTCGACGTTCTCAAGATCCGTGGCCTGTGCGATCTCAAATTGAGCGAAGCCCTCTGCCAGCAAAATTTCACCAAGATAGCTCCCAAACGGATTGGATTGAGTTTGATTCAGGATCACCAAAATGGGAGCCTTCTTTCGAGGATCTGCTTGAACTGGATAACTCTCCTCAAGATGGACAAAAGGATAGGTGAAAGATGGCGAATCTCCACCAGCGAATTTCATCATCCCGTGACTAAAAGCAATCGGTGTTGCTACAGTCAGGCCTAAACCTGCGATCTTAAGAAAATCGCGACGTCCACTTGAGTTGTTTCTCATAATCCAAGTATTTTGATCCATCGAACTATGACAGTTTACAATATCCCTTTTCCATCGAATGCAGTTCAGGTGGAAAATGAAATCAAATGAGGCAATAAGGGTGGCATGTCACCGAATAACTCCTTGCCAATTTCAAACTTCCAATTTAAGTGCCCGGAGACATTCGGCAGCAACGCGTTTCGCATGTATTGTCACAGATTCCCCATTTGTGAGCATCGGATAAATCTGGGCTGTCGTCGCCAACAGCAGGCGCTTCACAGGTGTTGTAATTGTAGGAACAGAATTATCATCTCCAATGAGGTGGAGCGGTTCCACATACCTTTCCCGGTGAACGAAGAAATATCGGATCCAACTTCGGTCGAATTCAGGGAACATCCTTTCAAGCTGCTCTAACCAGATCTCCTGAATTTCTTCATCCGTTCGTTTCTGCCAATCGCTCGAGGGAGACGTATATTTCGGCAGATACACAAGATGATGTCCGCCCACATATTTGGGGTCGATGTATGAGGTTGTTTCGATAATGCCTGTGAACGGAATCCCCTCCGCTGTGATGTTAATCGTCCAATAACCTGAAAGTGAACGATCCAGAACTGCAAGTCCAACAATGATGCCCAAGTACTTAATGCTTTCCAGCATTTCCCGATATTGTGTGGGTGCATCCGGGATTAATCGAACAAAAATTGGCGTTTGTAAAGTGGAAATCACAATGTCGAAAGGTTGGGCTTCACCTTCAAAGCGCACCCCCCAGGCAGTACCATCTTGGATCATTATTTCCTGGATTGGTTGCTCGAGATGGAGCTTCCCACCGTTTTCAAGAAAACCCTCGCACAGCCTATCAATTAATGAAATATATCCTCCAACTAGATGACCTGCCAACTCTTTTTGCGCGGCACCACCTCTGGTTGATTTCATACGTACCAAACGAGACCAGATGTAGGTTGCCGGAAGATCTCTAAAGTTTCCATCAAATTTCGCCTTTAAAAGAGGACGCCAGATATTCTCATATGTATTTTTTCCACTCCAAGTTGTTAGCCATTCCTCGACACTGATATTCTCCAAGTTTTTCCAGTCACGAATGATCTGAGCATTGAGAACCGTTAAGCCCAATCGAAAACGATCGATCCAGTTCAACGGTGGAAACCGGAAAAACTCAACGATATTATTCATTGAGTGAATCTTCCCCTCAAAATAGAAACCCATCTTGGTTTCCTTAAATTTTAAGTCATCGGTTAAACCTACTGTATTGCACAGTTCAAGCATCTGCGCATCAGATGGAAGGATGGCATGGTAGAACCGATCAACTTTGGTGCCGTCCGGGAGCAAGCATGGACCAGCCAGGCCTCCGATGTTAGGGGAAGCCTCAAAAACCTCGACGTGTTCACCCTGTTCGCTGAGGAAATAAGCCAAGCTGATACCGAGCAATCCTCCACCGATTATTCCGATTCTCATGATGGTTTGCCCGAATTTATGAGCATCTCTTGCGTAAGAATGAACAGGACAAGTTTTGAAGTAAATTTAGCCACGCCAGTCATCAAGGATCTCCACAATCTTATAAGCTGCACTACCATTTCCGAAGATACGCGGATAATCAGATGGAGGTACAAGCTCCTTCCAAACCGCGAGTACTTTTTCGGGATCTGTCCCAACGATTTTGTTCCAACCAGCTTCTACAGTCTCAACCCATTCCGTCTCATCCCGAAGTGTGAGGCATGGGACCTTTGAGAAATATGCTTCCCGCTGCACTCCACCCGAATCCGTTGCGATTAACTTCGCATTCTCTTCGAGAATAATCATGTCAAAATACCCCACTGGACGGATAACGGTTATGTGGTCATCAAGCTTCGTCTGGAGATGATCTAGTGCAGTGGCTGTCCGTGGATGGACAGGAAATACAATCCGATCCTCAACTCGATTCATGATTTCCACTAATGATTTTATATTGTCGGGGTTTTCCGTATTCCCTGCACGATGGATTGTCACCAGAGCGTACTCTCCAGGGTGAAGACGTAAACGATCCAGCACATTGGATTGTGCCCGTGCCCGATCTCTCATCAACAGAAATGCATCTAGCATTACATCCCCAACCCAATAAACGCTTTCAGTGATTCCTTCCTTTGCAAGTCGTTTGACTGCTGTTTCGCTAGCGCAAAAATGTAAAGTGGCTACACAATCAGATACAATTCTGTTGATTTCCTCGGGCATATTACGGTTGTAGCTTCTCTCGCCTGCTTCGATGTGAACGATCGGGATCATGAGCTTAGACGCCGCTAACGCTCCCGCGAGGGTTGAATTCGTGTCCCCCCGTATGATCACCACATCTGGTTTCTCAGAAAGTAAGACTGTTTCAAGTTTCACCAGAATTTCCGCAGTCTGTCGAGCATGCGTTCCAGAACCCACACCGAGGTTGTACGCGGGCTCTTGGATGCCTAATTCCTCGAAGAAAGTTTCTGACATCATATGATCGTAATGCTGTCCTGTGTGCACTAGTATTTCTTCATGCCTGCGTTCCAGTGCCTGGCTAACCGGCCAAGCCTGAATAAATTCGGGCCGTGCTCCGACAATCGAGACTATTTTCATGTTTTCAAGGTTACGAATGAGGAGTTCTCTAACTTCGGGAGATGATGAATACACCAAAGGCGATCACACCTGTCCCGAGCAGGCGGAGAGGTGTGATGTTTTCGTGAAATATCAACCACGAGGCAATCAGCATAATGACATAGCTGAGGCTTGCGAATGGATACGCAAAGCTCAGATCGACGCGTGAAAGCGCTGTGAGCCAAAAGAAAGTCGAACAGACATAAATCGCCAACCCAATCACAACGAAAGGATTGACTGCCATTTTCAAGAGGATGTTTATCGCCGCGTCAGGTGTTATGGTCAATGGACCGATGTCGGTCATTCCACGTTTGAGCAAGATCTGCCCCAAAGCTCCGCCTAGGACGCTAATAAGTATGTATACGATAGCGATGTCCATATGTACCCTGCTCCTTCTTCTGATGACACGCATCAAGCTTTTTCCTTCCCTCCATCTAGGAAGGAAGCAGAAGTAATCCCTACTCTCATCCCTAGAATTCTGGCCTGGAACTTTAAGTGTTCTCTGATCGTTTGGATGATTCTTGTCTTGGATACCCCATATTGTCGGACACGCAACACCGTGGGATATTCTGCTACGCAGTATCCCTGCATGAGCGCATGAACCAAAATTTCCGTCCCTGCTAGATAACCGTCTGCTGTCGAAGGAGCATTCTCCAATACCTCCCGCCGATAGCCTCGAAATAACGCGGTGTAGGTGTGAATCTGCCAATCCACCAAGATTCGATAAATGAAAGAAGACCCTTTGCTAAGGATCAAGCGGTATTCAGGGACACCCTCAACGCCCCCTGACGGATGATAGGGTGAGGCTGTTACAATATCGGTTTCAGGCGTTAGATAGCTCAGGAGTAATGGGATACTTTTGTAATCATAGGTTCCATCACTATCGGTCGTAATGATGACCTCTCCATTCGCTGTCGCGAATCCGGTTCGCAGAGCTGAGCCAAGACCCAGGTTTTCAGGGTGCTTCTCAAACAAAAAGCTGAGCCCATTCCTCTGTTTCTTTTTAAAGGTTTTACGCAGAGATTCAAGTGTACCGTCAACACTTCCATCATCTACAAAAACAACCTCCACCTTATTATCCTGAGCCAACTCAAGGGCAACTGGGTATAAATCTGAAGCCAGCTGGGGGATATTGTCGACTTCGTTGTAGCAAGGAATGATGATTGTTAGATCCATTTTTACAGCCGATTTTTATAAAATGAATATTGATCAAGGATTACTAATTCGTTCCACCGACATAGGCTGCAGCGAAGTAAGGTCCACTGGCACTTTGACCAGTCTTTCCATGGCTTTGTCACGAATTGTTTCCACCAGATGCAACGCTTTCAACCCATCACGAGCAGGTACCAAGCATTCCTTCTTTCCTTGCACGCATTCGAGAAAATGCATCAGTTCAAGATATAACGGCTCAAAAATTGGAACATAGATTCTTTCAACAATACTTTCTTGTCGGTATTTCACTCCCGTACGATTAAAATCCACATATTCCCCTATCGTCCGGCGATTTACCGAGAGTGATTTGTTCAGCAAATCTACTTCGATATAAGCTTCCAGAGCTGTCACATCTAATCGTCTCACTTTTTCCTCTGTGACTCGAGATACCGTAAGAGAGACCAACGGACCTGTGTCAAATCGCAAATGTGCGACTGCATAATCAAGTACTCCGCTAAGCGCACTAATACCAAAAGCATGGATGTCATCCGGGTTCCGCCCGACGAGATCCAGGACCAAATCGGCATCATGAACTAAGAGGTCAAACACTACATCCACATCTGTATTGCTGCCTTCAAATGCACTGAGACGGCGAAAATCAATGGCGAATACTTGCATATGCTCAAGAAGATTTTTTAGTTCGCGATAGGCGGGATTAAACCGCTCAATGTGACCAACCTGCACAACCAGTCCGCTTGATTCAGCCATCCGACATATTTTTTCCGCCTGTGTGATATTCACTGCAATTGGCTTCTCGATTAATACATGGACCCCATAATTCAAAGCTTGCTCAATTAGTTCGAGATGCGTGGGGGTAGGTGTTGCAATGCTTACTGCCTCCACACTGCTCAGTATCTGTTCAAGGCTCTCAAAATTGGCGACCATATGGGTCTCCGCTACATCTCGACTTACCTCTTCGTCAAGATCGTACACACCTGCGAAGTCAGCCACCCGCATGGAGGAGTACACGCGACAATGGTTCTGCCCCATTCTGCCGACACCGATGACACCTATTTGGATTGGATCCATCTTCTTCCCTCCATAAAACGCCCACTCTAATTCGAAGTTCTATCTATTTAAGTAGCTGATGAGCACCAAAGGAGCCCCTTAGCCAGGGAGGTGCAAACCACCCTCTGAACATCACCTGATCGCGAAACACTTATTTACCGTAGGGATTGGAGCTGATCGCGGCAACGTCCTCACAGTTATTCAAGTAAAAACAAAATGGAGTGGGAAAGATTAAGGATCAACTAGCAAAGCATTCGTTGATTGGAGCACATCACAGATCTGAAAGAGATCCTCAGTGGATAACGCCGGATGAACGGGGATCGAGAGAACTTCGCGGCTCGCAGACTCAGCATGTGTGAAGTCATCATGATAACCAAGCTCTCGATAGTACGGTTGTCCAGGTATCGTTCTTGGATAATGGATTCCAGTGCCGATACCGTTCTCTCGAAGTTTCTCCGCAACCAAATCTCGCGAAGGAACGCGCAGTGTGTATTGATTGAATACATGGGTCCCACCAGGACGAATTTGAGGGGTTTGAATAGCTTCAATTTTTGTCAACGAATTGGTGAGATACTCTGCGTTCGCACGGCGTTGTTTGTTCCAGGCATCCAGTCTGCTTAGCTGGATAATTCCAATCGCTGCCTGTAAGTCCATCATACGCAGGTTATAACCGAGCACCTCATGCACGTAGCGATGTCGTGCCCCATGATTTCGGATCATACGCGCCATGTCAGCGATTTCTGATGAATGCGTGGTGATCATCCCTCCTTCGCCCGTTGTGATGTTTTTAGTTGGGTAGAAGGAGTAACACGCCGTCCCCCAAGATCCAACGGCTTGACCATTCAACTGAGCCCCATGAGCCTGGGCGGCATCCTCAATGATGATTAAATCATGCTTACTAGCGATTTCGGCAATCGCGTCCATATCACATATCTGGCCATAGAGATGGACGGCAATGATAGCCTTCGTCTTTGGCGTGATCTTTGCGCGAATCCCCTCTGGATCGATCATGAAGTAGTCCAGTTCAATGTCTGCGAATACCGGTCGCGCTCCGACAAAAAGGGCGGCATTCGCCGAAGCGACGAAACTAAATGGCGTCGTGATGACTTCATCGCCAGGACCTATCCCATGAGCAAGCAATGCAACGTGCAGGGCTGAAGTTCCCGAAGAGGTTGCGACAGCGTAGGGTACCTCGAATTTGGCTGCAAACGCATCCTCAAACGCTTGAACCCGTGGGCCTTGAGCAATTTGTCCTGATTTGAGAACTTCCATAACGGCCGCATGCTCCTCGTTCCCGATGAGTGGCTTTGCGATAGGGATCATGAAATTTGCTCCTTGATCTTCAGAGTCCATCCACAGGAAGGACATCGATACAGAGAGTCGCCCTCCGCTTCCATCATATGACCGTTGGCACAGACATAACCGATCAAGCGCCCGGGAACACCCACGACCAAACCATGTTCGGGGACATTTCTATTGATCACCGAACCTGCTCCGACCATGGCAAACCGACCAATCGTGACGCCAGGTAGTATGATTGCTCCGGCACCTATAGATGCACCATACTTGACATCGATCAATCCTGCCGTCCAGTCATCAGTGTTTTTCAGGTCACCCTCAGGCGTAATAGCTCGTGGAAACCGGTCATTCGTTAAGCAAGCATTGGGGCCGATAAACACACCGTCCTCTATGGATGAGCCATGATAGATCAAGGCATGATTCTGAATCTTGCACTTGCTCCCGATCTTGACATCGAAATCGACGTAGACACCTTTTCCCAGAATGCAATCTCGACCTATCTCCACGCCTTCACGAACATGTACATGATGCCAGATTTTCGTTCCTTCACTAATCAGCGCTTCATCAGATACCTCAGCCGTAGGATGGATACTCACGTTGTTTCTATCGATCATTCTAGTAAGATCCTCCCGCCCGGTCGGAATACTCCACAACAAACGGATTGGATGTCAACGGAGCCCCAGATTCCTCCAGAGCACTTGCCATATTAATTGCTGCAGAGGCCAGCTCCATCTCACCTTGTGTTTCCCACCACCAGGAATATACGCCAAGTTCATAACGAGATTCCGGAATTTGCAGCAATAGCGACATCGCCTGTGGAGTTCTTCCTGACCATAGGTAGCTGTATCCTAATGATTTGATTATCCCCCGATGCGTTGGTATCAGATCGAATGCGATCTCAAGATAATCAGTTGCGCGATGAAAGTCACCCTCATTCATCGCCAGTAAGCCCATTCTGTAGAGTGCAGCTCGATTTTTAGAGTCCAGTTTGATCGCACGTTCTATTGCTGACCTCGCGTTGATCAAACCATCATGCTGGTAGTCGATCCCTTGCCAAGATACATCTGGCCAGTCTTCAAGCTCAGCTTTGCTCATCCCTACGGCTCCAATATTGGAAGACCAAATGCTCTGAACCTTGGGTGTTCCGATTACCAGGAGTAAGAACAACACTAAGATTCCTGCCAAGGGAACCATAACTTTCCTCAGTCGATCTGATCTTAGCGCCGTAAAAAGGGTCGTTCGGTGCGGAGCTTCTACCTGTGAAGAGTAGATAGCCATCGCAATTCCCGGCGCCATAAAAAGAAGAGGGGTCCCTGCCTGGCCGTAAATTGGGTCATCGAAGATCCCATGAAACATCATGGCTACAATGCCCACGAAGGATGCGATTGCGAATGGTTGAACTTTGAAATCTATTGGTTTTACAAGGGACTCAATCGAAATCACAAGGCTACCAGATAGAAAGAAAAGGAAAGCAAGTAACCCAGGTATTCCTTGCTCTAGAGCAAGATCGATGTACAAATTATGAGCATAGCGAAAAATTTCAACTGGGAGGAGAAGAATCAGGCGTGAATATAAACCGGAGAATGTCTGTAAACCTGCGCCAATTATCGGGAAGTCATCAAGGAGAAGATAGCTCTGTTGCAAGAGTGTTATCCGACTTCCTCCACTTGTGATTGTTTGTAAGATTTGTTTAAGAGAATCCTGCGCACTCCATAGCCCAAATACGAAGGCGATCCCCGCCAAGAAAACCGCCATTATGATGACTGCATTATTTATCTTCGGAAGAGAGGTTCTAACTCGATTGAAAGCAAGAACACCGATAGAGCCGGTCGTTGCTATAAACAATCCGATCCATGCGCCGCGAGAGCTCGTCATCAGCAGTGTGATGATGAGAAAAACGCTAATTAGTGCAGAAGCCAATGCGAGGGTACGAAGTTCACTTTTAAGGAAAGACCAGGTCGATGCTAATAGAAGGGGCAATAAGACAACAAGAATACCCGCTGTGATGTTGGGTGTTATCGTGGATCCGATCCAAGGAATCTTGATGTTGGTTAAATATGTTCTGAGATCATGGATAAAGGGATAATCGGCAGGCTGCAGGCTCCAATCAAAAGACAGCAGCAAAGTAAGCGCTAGGACTACACCCAGGATACCTGCAGCGAACCCAACTGCCGGCCAATTTGATGCAGGCTGAGCCACGATTATATAATATAGTAAGACACCGTCTAATAAGATCCAGAACTTCGACCATGCGCCTCGATTATCGTAAGCAGCCCATACGCCTACAAGTGCAGTCAATATAAAGATGGCAAGGGGGATCTCCAAATTTGTCCGTTTTATGAGGTTGCCTTGCAATTTTTGAAGAATGATCACCGGCGGGAGAAAAATGGCCATCGGCCAGAATCCAAGATTCGGCCATAAAATCCAGATCCCCACAGCAATCCAAGCACATAGGAAAACGGCGAGCGAGGGTCGATCAACGTTCAGGATATCAGCTGCTCACTATCAGTCGCGGCCCAGCTTATGTGCTGAAGCCCAACATTTACTGCGGATTTAAATGTAGATATATCTGAAATAAGCATCTTTAGGTATGTCCAAGCTGGACCAGGGCGCAGCGCCCATTCACGAAATGCCCGCTTCTGCCAGTACAAGATCCTTTCTGCAGATAATTGTGGATAATCAAGCACCGTCCCTTTGTCCATGTCCACCTGTTCCCATCGCGTGCCTGGACGGAACCATTCATTCTCGACAACCTCAAAAAAGAATGGCGTGCCGGGATAAGGAGCAGCAACATGGAACAGAGCGATATCTAGTGGAAGTTTTTTTGAGAAATCGATCGTTTCACGGATTGTCTCTTCGGTCTCCCCTGGCAGACCGATGATGAAATAACCCCAGTTCTTGATTCCGGCATTCCGCGCCCAACGCAATGCGCTTTCTGCCTTCTCCGGATAAGCACCTTTTCTTGCATGCTTTAGAATTTGTTCATTCCCGCTCTCGATCCCCCAACTGATCAACCAATTACCAGCTTGGGCCATGAGGGAGAGCATCTCTTCATCCACATAATCCACGCGACTATTGCATGTCCAGCGGATATCTAGCTGCTCGTCTATCATCCTTTGACAGAGATCAACCACCTGATCTCGATTTACCGTGAACAAGTCAGCGTACATGTGGATATTGTGGATACCAAGTCCCTTCAATCGCCAGAGTTCTTCCATGATTTTTTCAGGCGAACGTAACCTGACTGTGTATTGGTAGCTCACATGTTTGATGCAATATGTACATCCAGCAGGGCAACCACGACTCGTGACGATGAAAGTAAAGGGACCCTTGATGAGAGGCATCCGGTATTTCTTGAGTGGGAGCATCTCATGAGAGGGGATGGGAAGATCATCCAAATCCTGAATAAACAGCCTTGGGAGATTCACGACGACTTCATCATCCCGCCTCCAAACGAGGCCCTTAATACCGTCCAAATCGGGGGAACCATCGTCCGAGAATGACCGTTCGTAGCTCGGATCATGGCGTTCAAAAAGGCGGGTGATCTCTGGAGATCGCTCATCAAATCTGTTCTCCAGATGATCCAATAGATCGCGGATCGTGAGATCGGGTTCACCTGAGAGTGCAAAATCTAGTGCTGGGTAAGGCCGCATGGTTTCCCGCGGTAAAGGTGTGACGTGGGTTCCAAAAGCAATCGTTATCGCTCCTCTAGCCTTCGCCAAGAAACAACCATACATGTCATTTTCAAGGGTCGGTGCAGTTAATTGCGTGAGGTAGTACCGGGGTTGAAGTCGATCAAGCTGTAACGCAAATTCCTGCCAGTCCATTCGTTCTGCGTTCGCGTCGATTATGCCAACTTTATAAACCGGGAGGAGTAAAGCGGCCATCTGTGCAAGTGATACTTGCGGCCAGACCATATTTTCCCGTGTCCTGCGTCCAACCCGATGCTGTGTTCGAATCCATAATGCTCCATCAGGCGTGGGTGGATTAACCAGCAGGATATCTAGTGCCTCGTGTGAACGAGATCTTTGAAGTAAACCCTCCCGAACAATATCATCCGCATTCGGAAATTTCGCATCCTTCAGCTTGGGGATTCGCCTCGATCCTGGGTTGACCCAATTATTTGCTGACCTTCCTTTACCTTCCATATTTTTCTCCACACGACCTATTTTCTGTATACCAGTTAGGTTTCGCTAACAGGTTTGAAATCGTCACCGATGAAAATTTCTCTCTGACTAAGCTCAGCCAGAACCTGAATCAAGATCCATGAAATGAGCAACTGAGAACCCAGTAAGATAAATAATGCACTTCCAAGAAGGTAGAACCAAATCCTTGTTATACTCCATCCGGACAGGCCGAGGATCAAACTCGTCACCCCTAAAATCAAACCAAAACTCAGTCCGAGAACACCCATCCAACCGAAGTGACGTTCAAGTGACGATTTGAAAACCGGCTTTCTAAATAAACCCTGCCGAATCGGTCGATTATAGAAGAGCGAAACCAGGTAATTAAACATCACCCCTAATGCGAACAAGCTAAAACCAACAACAGCCGAAACCATTGCGAGGAAAAGAGCCCCCACTCCGAGCGGGCCCAGGGTCGTGACGCCGCTCAATCGAGCTGCGATTAATCCAAGAAGAACAAGCCCAGCGACGAGTAACCCACCTAAGCCAATGAGGCCGAGAATTCGGACCGGATTGTAACTTAATGCTGTCCAGATAATCGATCGCAGAAACAAGGAACCATCTCTAACAACACTGAGCTTCGACCGCCCCACTCTCTCACTGTAGGGGATGGGGACTTCCGCCATGACGATATCTTCGTGTAAAGCTCGAGTGCTCATTACGGGTGTAAGGTTTAACCCATCCGGCAGTGGGTAAATTCGTTCGAGCACATCACGCTTAAACACGCGCATCCCACTAGCACTATCTGATATGCGCTGGCGTCCAAGGAGGCTGATTAGATTGGCAAAGAAGAAGTTCCCTACTCTTCGCGTAACCGGCATGTCGCTATCGGCTCCTGCCATGCGAGATCCAATTACAAGGTCCGCTCCATCCATTGCAACTTCACAGAGTTGGGGAAAATATTCTGGCGGATACGTACCATCTGCATCGAGAAAACCAATCAACTCTCCTGTTGAGTTGGCAAAGCCAGTCTTCAGCGCCGCCCCATAGCCACGATTTTTAGGGTGTTGAATCAACCGGACGCCATCGATTTCGGCAACGATTTCTGCAGTCAGGTCGCTGGAACCATCATCTACGACCAACAGTTCCAATGCATTCACCCCAGCTCCATGGAGAGCACTCTCAACTGCAAGGACGCGGTGTGAAATCTCAGCAATCCCATCTTCTTCGTTGTAAGCTGGAATGACTACCGATAGTTTGATCATGTTTCTGCCTCCATCGGTGCGTAATACACAATCCCCTCGGCTTTAGGACTATCCTTTCCAGTAATATCGCGAATAACACGAGCAGGTATACCCGCAACAACAGTCCTTCTCGGAACATCATGTGTAACAACTGCGCCGGCTGCTACCACGGCTCCTTCACCCACACGAACACCATCAGTAATAATCGCCCCTGATCCGATCCAGACATCATCCTCGATGATGATTCCCTCAGCCGTGATTCCCTGCTCAACGAAGGGCTTCGTGGGGTCATCGAATACATGGTTTACCGCCATAATCTGTACGTGGGGAGCAGCATACACTCGATCACCAATAACCACCCCACCCTGGCCCCGGATTACTGAATACTCACCAATCAGGCTTTGTTTCCCAATTGTGATCCCCGAATGCGGAATGCCCCGAAAGTTGTACACGTGTAGCACGGCCCCATACATCACATAGGTGCCTTCACCGATGGATATTCCTTTAGCACAGGCATGCAGATATGTATTTTCATCAAGGTATACGCCATGACCAAGTGCGATATTGTCCCCAAATCGAAAACGTGCTCGTGGTTCAATCGCCACCCAGCCATCCAAGCGCATTACAAGTCGGTAGACAATGCCTCTGATGCCAATCCCTATAGCGGTTGGGATCCAACCGATTAAGAGATAGATCAATTGCTCACAGAAGTATCTAGGTACAGAGGAAGCCTGGCGACGTACATAAAGCCCGAGGCCTTCTCGCACAGAAGTTTTAGGCATTATTTCTGATTCTGTTTTCTTGGGAGTAGGTAATTGTGGATTTGATTGCGATCTGAAGATATCCTAATTGGAGAGATGCTCCGCCCTTCCAAGGATCAGTTGGGAGGAATAATCAACGATATAGTCGCATACCAACGGCTCTCTTTTCCGAAAGAGTCGTCAATCGCGGGTTAATTTCACCAATTGGGAGGGGTTCAACTCGAGGGATACGTGCCTGCCACTGAGCAGCTC
>SDBS01003455.1_pt1 | contig 15533 bp, 25 predicted proteins | sample 2277091 | NCBI WGS metagenome assembly SDBS01 (sample SAMN10404972, study PRJNA504765) | marine sediment metagenome | isolation source: marine sediment core GS10_PC15, 163 cmbsf | place: Arctic Ocean: Southern Knipovich Ridge | collected 2010 | reverse complement strand
TGGAAGCTGAAGACTTCTCCCGGACATTCACTTTTCCCTTGAAACCTACAAGCTTGACCACCGTCTCGATGACAAACCCCATAGAAACCGATCCAACCGACTTCAAACGACACGGCCCCTCAGCTCCCGACAGCGCAATCTTCGTGAGCGCCTCCGCAGCATCCCCAACATACATCAGCTTGAACGATTCATCCGGAGAGAATGGGATGATGCACTCAGGTGACCTCTTGAGGTGAGCCTGCCAAATCGCCGTAGCTACCAACGAAACAGGATCTGACCGAGGGGATGATGGCCCGTATAGCGTCGGCAGACGAACCAAGGCGCAATCAAGTTCATACTGCCTGTCATACGCCTCGCACATCCTCTCAAGGGCATCTTGAGCGTCACACCCAGCATCCACGTCGATCTGGCTGCCCTTCTCCCAGGAAAGAGCACCGTAGTAGATCTGAGGCAGCACCACCCGGGACCGATTGACGGCCGCGCTGTGGAGAATATTCATCCCGATGGCCATGTTGTCCCGGAAAGCCACGCCTGACGCACCCCAATGAAAAGCCGTGTGGATGATGTGTGTCGGCCGTGCCCCCAGAACCGCCAGCGCCGCCTCGGATTCATGGCAGAGATCGTAGTGGCTGCGCACGATCGGAAGAGCCTCTGCTCCGGCGGCGCGCACCCGACTGACAACGTGATGACCCAAAAAACCAGCCGCGCCAGTGACAAGTACCGTCTCTTTTTCCATTATGCTTTCCCAGCATCAGAACATTGGCCCACAGGTTCTGGCACACCATGTGTGAGCCGTTCCTGGATTGTGTGCAGAATCCAAGTGGAACCTGATCCTATGAACCCGTCAAAGAGGGCCGCAACCCAGCGGTTTTCCACAACCACTGAACTGGGCGAAAGGGCAAAGATGGACACCGCGGCACCAGCCCAGAAGGCAAAGCAGGCGGGGCAGTAGGCGATTCCGCGTATAACGGGGATCCATCCCAAAAGTGCCCGGGTGACTACCCTGGCCTTCAGAACCGTGGCCCCATTGGACACCCCGTAAATCGCGAGGATGAAGATCACTACTGTGAGCATCGTCAGCAGCCGCTCTTGCAATGCGTGATCGGGGGGAGCTGCCTCTTTCTACGGGGCATCCAACCTTCGATCACCCCTTGCCTCCCCCTTGACGTGCTCCGCCCGTAGGCGCCTCCTTCATCTTCCCGGAGAGTTCCGCAACGCCCTGCTCACCCCGTTCTATGGGAACAACGAGCTCGGCCATAACTGGAGGAACGAACCCGGTAAGCTTTTCCATCTGGGGAGCGGCATATTTGAGCAACTGGGACATAGGGATCATGCAGATACCCTCACCCACGTCGCTCGTCACGTTCGGGTCACCGCTTCCTTTTCGGTAGACCTCCAGAACCTGTACTTTCGGGAAGTACTGCATCGCCAGGAATAACGCCGCGACGGATGCGGAAATGTCATTGTCCATGGAGAACACAAAAACCTGCTGCCCAACCCCAGCCCGAAGAACGATCGCGTAGTGCTTTGCTTTCGGATCCTTCGACGCGTCCTTCTTAAAACTGGGTCCGACCAATGGGATTTGGGGCAAGTCCTCCGGCTTCGGCATGCGTTCCTCCGAGTTGGGTAGAGTTATAGGATACCGAGTTTGCTGAAAATTTTCGACAATCTCTGTGCGCCCGTTCCTCTTACCATGATAGGAGCCTTCCCCGCGCACCGCACAAAAAAGGTCTTAGTTGTTTCCCCGTTGACGTACTCGACGCCCACGAGATCTTCGTCACTGTCGCCAACCCCGAGACCGGTGTAACGTCCACCCGCAGGGCCGACCACCTCTTCCTCGGCAACCTCAACCTCAGCCTCATTCTCGATATCTTCGGAGATGTGTCCAGGGAGGACTTCAAAAAACTTTGCGGGATGGGCTTCACAGGCATTCTTTTCATCATCCCGGAGGTCTCTCATCCAGCCACAACAGGGATCCAACCGGAGGAGTTTGCCCTTGTCCTTCTCCTCGTAGATCTCGACGATCAGGAACTTATTGGGCCACCCTGCCTTGAGAAGTCGCGCCGGGGTGCTGTCCACCTTGGCGGCTGCTTCAGCCTTCAACTTGCAGAAACCGCCGAATTTGAACTCGTTTTTATCGTCAGGCATGCTTCTTTTTCTCCTGGACCGTTCCAGTCCACGGCTTCAATTTGAGCAGTCTCCGGAGTGTATGGTCGATAGACTCACCCCATCTCGACTTCCCTTTGATGTGGTCCTTTACTTCATGAGTGAGACGGACCACACTGGTGTCGAGGGTGTACTGCGTGTCGCGTCGTCTCTTCTTGGCCGCTGAAGCCATAAGGTACTTTCCTCCGTAAGTATACGCGTTATACTCCGTAAACTTAGCGGAGTCAAGGGTCGTGAGGTGCGAAAAAAGCTAATCCACGACGAAATGGATGGCTGCCAGGATGGCCTGACTACCCCCTGAAATCCGTCGTTTACGCACGGTGAGGTAGACGTCCACGGTATCGGCGCTCCACCCCCACGCTGCCAGCGTGATGGAAACGTCAACGTCACGGGTTTCGCCGGCTCCGAGAGACACCCGGGTGGACTCGCTGTTGGTCACATCACTGCCGAACGGTGAAGGGATCTCATGCACCTCAATCATCATGTCAAAGGTGGCAGGTGCCGAGCTCGGATTGGTCAGCCTCACCCGGACAGGGACGGTGCTGGAAAAAGGTGACTGGTTGATCGTCTGGAAATCGGTCGGACTCATCACGCGCCCGGAAATGAGCGGGAAGGCCTCCTCCGAGGTGGGCGCAATGGCCGGACTCACCGACGCATCTCCGCCGTCTGCAGGAGATGCCGTCCCTGGGAGTTCCTCACCTCCGGGGATTGCCGCGGCGGCATCACGCGTAAAGAGGTTGAATGCGCCAAATCCCGCCAAGCCCAGACCCGCAATCAACGTGAAAGGTTTCAACGAGGGAGCCTGCCCCCCGAGCACAAACATCACCACGGCTCCAGCAAAGGAGCCGATGACAATTGGCAATGACCCCAAGCCGATATTGATCGGAGCGGTGATCTCCGGACTGATTTCAATCTGGGCAATCATCGGCTTGCGGGGCGCCGGTCGATAGGGGGACGGCTGACCCATCCGGATTGGTTGCGGGGCCGGGCGAAATAAACTGTTTCTCATCGCTCCTCTACAGACTAAATTCTAGCGCAAATGATGTTACTGCGATCACACCTCCTGGGTCGTCGTTAGCAACCTGAACAGAAAGAGTGGCAACCGCATCATGGCGCGTTACCCAGTAGGTTGCCGGGAATTCAGGGTCAATAAAACCTTTCTGTTGGCCAGGTTCGATCCCCCGCAATTCAAAATGCTTTTCCTGTACGCCCCTTTCACCTATCACCCTAGGGAACTCTTCCACCCGAATGGTAGCGAAAACGTCCACTTTCATTTCGCTGCGATTGGTAACGGAGAATGCCAGTCGGTATGTTCCATCAATATCCTGCGAGACAAGCTCTCCTTTAGCAGGATATTTAAAGGAACCGCTAACACGTGTGTTTTCTAGAGTCTGCCCTTCAGGAAGAGGGAGCCGTACCGTCTCTTTCTCTGTCGGGACCTTCCCCGAAAACAAGTTGTACACCCCATAGCCAAGCAACCCAAGACCAGTAGCAAGTGACACACTGTTTAGAGGAGCAGGTAATGCCCCGGCCAGCGCCAATGCTGCAGCCCCCGCAGCTCCCAAAGCAATGGTTCGAGGGATTTCCGATACTTTGAGCGCCTGCCCTAGATTTCTAAAAGAAGGGGAAGACCGTCGCATCGGACGGCTTTGTGGTAATACTAAAGAGCGACCTGCCAACACATTGGAATAAGCGACTGGGCGAAACCCGGTCGCCCCAAACGCTTGGATACCTGTTCTCACGTACATGTTGTCTCTAGAATTCTAAGCTTAGAGTATTCCTGTTGCAAGCGCCAAAATAAGGCCCGCGCCCGTCACTCCTCCAATCACGGCAAGCGTGGACGGGCCATCGTTCCCTCCGGGTGCGACGCCCCCGGGGAATCCTTCGGCTGGAATAGAGCAGCCCTGGCCGAGCGTGGCTCCATTAAGGATCTCACACGCACATTTGGAGCGTGTAGTGCTGTCCGAGTAGGCGCCCTCATCAGCAGATTCTCCGACTCCTACCGCTTTCTCGAATCCACCCCACAAGGATATTTCCGTGGCACCAATGCGCGCGGTGCCGCGATTAACCACCGGATATGAAGCTCGTTGCATCGATAGCCTCCTATGCCAAGACTGCAATCAAGATGAGGATACCAGCTCCAGCAACCGGGACGATCGGAAACTTCTCCGGCTCGACGCCCTTCCATGTAGTGAACGTTTCAGTGTCTTTATTGTACGTCGGCGCGGGCTGAGGAACCGGATCCGGCTGTGGGTCTTCCTCGACCGACTCGTCACCACTGCATACAGCAGGGCCGTCAGGCTGCAATTCTCAGGTCTGGCCAAGTGACGCGACCAGGACCCCTGATGCGGGAGACCATGCGGACCTGGTAAACATGCTTCTCATTTCATTTCCCTTCCTTTTAACGCGTTGCTTCCGTGCCTTGGTAAAGCCCGATCAGCGTTGATGCTGCAGCCATTCCGTAACCTGCCATCTTCGCCGTGGGCATTGTAGCCGGAACAAAGTAGGCGGTTCCGAGAAACGCCAGAGCAGTTACTCCCAGCCATGGAATAATGGCGCGCGCTGCCTCGGTCGCTCTCTGGGTTTCCTCTTCCACGATCTTTTCCACGCGGGGCATCGCTTCTTCGACGATGTCCTGTGCCAGCTTGCTGCTTGCAGGATCGACAAACGTCGAGATCACATCCTGGACGATGCCCTTCTTTTCGTCTGGAGGTTCTGGCTGGGTCGGCTCCTTGAGGGAGTCGGCGGCATCCCATACGCCATATAGGAGCGTCACCAACGAGACCCCGTAACCGCCCACCTTCCACACCATTTCCCCTGACGGTAAGAAGTAGGTCGTCGCAAGACACGTTGCCAGGGAGATCCCTGCATAGGGCAACCCGACCATGATGGCGTCGGCCCATCGGTTGCGCTCCTCGCTGATAACTTGACGGAGTCGTGGTTCGGCCTGGGCCACCACGGCTGCCGCCATCCTGCTTGTAAGCGTGGTTGGCTGGCCCAGCCGAGAATTGGCAAGGCTCATACGAACCTGAGAAGGTTTCCACATTTTTACTGATGAATAACAGTCAGTGCAAGAGGAATCGTCGCGTTCGCCTGAACAGTTACAGGAGATCCCACGGGCGCCCCCAAAGCGGCATCTCCACGAATGATGAGCTCGGCGGTATGAACACCTGGCGTCAATGTTACCGGGAAGGACGCCTGCACCGACGCAAGGAATTGGTCAACGCCGGCAGCACCCGTGTGAATCAGATTCGCCGTCAGAGGGAAGTCTGCCCCGTCCACCCGAAGGCCGATCTGGCCATTCGAAAGACCCGTCAGCGTATTTCCACCAAATACAGCCTGCACCAGGAAGATCGATGCCCCGCTTCTTGTCGTGGTAAAGCTCGTCGATGTTCCGGGGATCGGAACGAATGGGGAGACGGACGCCACGGTGAAGTTGCCGTCCGTCTTGGTAACAGGAAGAATGGTCCCGGGGCCCGGCGGTCCCGTCGGCCCTCTGGCACCTGCGTCGCCCTGGCGCCCCCGGCCGCCACCGCCGCCACCGCCCCAGGAACCGCCGCCAGCTTGCAACAACCCACCTTGAACGCCGATCTCTCCTGGACGCTGTCCAGGGACTGGAGGTGCTCCCGACGGTGCAAATATGGATCCCCCCGCAATCGGTACCGCCGCTCCTGGTTGCGGAGATCCGTTTCGCCCCTGCGGTGCGACTGCCATCGTCTCGATGAGAAGGGGCACAAGTTCGCAGAGCGCCGCCAACGTGATCGTGTCGTCTGGCATGATGACCTGACCATCGGCCAACTCTACTGGTACACCAGGGCGGCAGGCTTCCGTCATTTACGGCCTCACATCCACTCCGTCATGAGCGCACCGAGCGACACTGCGTTGTGCCCTCGTTTCCGCCCCCACAAGGCAACCTTCCGGTTGTTTCGGTCCATTTTATAGATAACGGCTTCGAGGAACAAGCTGATATGCTCCCGCATGAGTACTTCAAATGTCCTCTGTGGAAAATCTGAAAACCGACTCGAATACCACGTCATCTGCTTAATGACATTCTGTTTGAGTGCTTCCTGGCTCCGATCGATTGTCACACTGTCGGATATCGAGGCCGCATTAGCCAGCTCAAGCTCGAACGAAGTGTGCTGAATCATGAGGTCTTGATCATCTTCCACATGGCTATCCCATGCCTTGGCGAGACAGATAGCATCCGTGCCAAGAGGTCTCCGTCCTTTTATATCGTGCATTGCCTTGATGTAAATGGATACTGTGCAGGTATGGGCAGGCCACCAAGCCGCGCTCGCTGAAGCAACCGCAGTCCCGGCTGCCAGCTTGTCGGCAAGCAACTGCTCCTTCTTCATTCTACTGCCTCCACGACTTTTCCATTGATGTCATAGAGAGTATACGACCCCTTCCCTCCGGGAAGGTCCATGCCGGCATCCATCTCGGCATGTTCTTTGGCGTCACCTGTTCAGCCAAACGGTCCTGCGCGTCGGTAGATCTCCTCCGTAAGAGGCCCTTTGTAGTCGATCCAGAAGGTTTCTTCATGGCCCGAGTCGATAGGTATGGGAGGGAAGCCGGTGTCCCGTAGCTTCCCCTTCATGAGCTCCCAGACGGCGATTTCATTCCGGGCGTTTTCACAACTTCCTTCGGCCACGCGCCATCCATCTTCAACAGTAATTCGATCGCCGCCCCACCCTTCGACGCGGACGCGCCACTCCCCCTTGGACAAACAAGTGGCTTTGTTCCCAAAGAAGGACGTGGGAGTGACGGTGCCCCAATGGAACCTCTGGATGCGATTGACAGGTGACACAATCACTCGCTCGATAACCTTTGCCTTGTCCGTATGGTCGCCCAGGCGAATCCTCCCACCCATTGCCGCAGAAATCGTATCCGGCTTGAATGGGTGTTCTGGATCTTCCTTGACGAACGCCGTTGCGGGACGGCCCAGGATGAGGGCAAGCGAAACGATGTAGGCCGGCGTGGCAAGATACCCGATACCCAAAAGTGTCTGACCAATCATCCCGGCTGCCGAAATGATAAGTGCCAGTTTTCCCGAGGACAAGCGGGCGTCCTTGGCTCCGGAGACACATTCATCCAAATCCATCACCCCAAAGAGGTGATCTGCAGGAACGACGATGATCTCCGCTTGCGCAGACAGCTGGGACTCGATCAGGTGGACGCTCTTTCCGGCAGTCTTAAGGACCGGAAGCCATCGCTCCCGGGGACAATAGGCGTGAAACTCAACGGGGAAGTTCTGGGCAAAGTCAATGACACCCTCGACAATGCGCACCATCATCTCGGCTTCTGCCCGTGTCAGGCCGACGGTACGCAGATTCCCCGCCGACGCCCCTTGCGGAGGCGGCTGCTGCCCGAGCGTCACGCCTATGTGCGTCATACGTGTTACCAAGCATTGCGGTCAGCTGGATCTGATTAGTAGCCGCTCTTCTTTCCCGATATCTTGGACTTGAGCCTGCACCAACCCTGCTTACGAGTCCAAGCCATGTCGGAACGCGCCGCCCGGTGCGTCGAAGGCGACGTGTCCTCGGTGAAGTTGGCCAGAAGGTTCAGGTTGAGGATCGCCGTCCGGCAAGGATCCGCCTTCCCCCTGAGCTTTTTCTCAACGATACACTTGAGTATTCCGCGCCGGGTCGAGGCCTTCTGCTTGTGGCTCCAGTCGCGGCCGCGGCACGAGAGATCACCCTTCTTGGGCTTCGGGAGAACCCTTTTCCCCTTCGGCGTCTTGCCCGGCTTTCCCGTGTCCTTGACACAACCGGCCTTTACGCGGGTTCCATCTTTCCGAGTAAAGCCCTTGCGCCGGATCTTTCCACGCGGACAGGTGCGACCCAGTTCAATGAGTTCTTCAGCCATGACGCTCTCCTTCCACGATTAACAGCCGCGACGTCTGCGCTGCATTTCACGAGATCCTATCTCGATAATGCTGCTTGGCGCCCTTCGAAGACCTGCCCCTAGGAACTTCAGCGGGCACGAAACCGCCTCAATGGGCGGATCTCCCTTGAGCGCCCGGACGCGCTTTTTTCCCTTGCGGGAAATGGTAAGCACCCGACCATCCTCCAATTTCTTTCGCACGCCGCCGCGCTTTCCACGCTGGAAACACGACCCTGGCGCGAGCTCGCTGAGCGGCATCTTCATGCCTCACTCCCAAATACCCGACTCACGCTCACGAGCGTCTGGGCTCCAGCCCCGATCAATACACCCCAAGCAATAACCTTGAGCCAGATGCTGTCGAACGTGGCTGTACCGGCCGCGGCTAAAATGGTTGCGCCGCCATTCAGGAAGGTGGCCATAAGAGGATCATCGAAAAGCGCTCCCGACAAATCCTTTCTTCGCTGACTCAGCGCGCGCTCTCCAATCTTTGCAAAGTTGTAGGGAGACGGGCCGCGACGGAATGGTGAAGGACGCCATGGACGCACGGGCGAAGATAGCCCGAACGACCGCGTCTTCATCGCAGCGGTTGCTTCCACTACCTTCTAGCCAAGCTTCGACCCGGTCTGGAGAAGCTTCAGGCCCCCGATGGTGGTCGCGAGGATTCCTATCCACATGAGAGTAGGCTTGTCCTTGGGCCCACCCAATGCCAAGGACAGTCCCGCAATCACGGCCGCAAGAGCTGTCCCCACTGACACCATGAGCTCCGTGGGGGTTTCCCGCGCACCAACAGGTGTCGAAGCCTGGGACAAGCGACGTCCCTGGGCCCAACCCTGACGCTGAGCAGGTGTCCATCCGGACAAAGCTGCACCAACCTGCCCGGCAGGGCGCCAGCGGCTCGGCATCGCCGTCGCCGGATAAGAGACAAATATCATCGCTTAATTCCTCCTCCGAGTGTTCCTACGAGCTTGCCGACGTCGTCGAGTTTGCCTGCGTGGGTATCTGGAGCGCTGCGGCACGGTTGATGCTCGACCAGATGTTCGCGACCCCCATGACCGCCACCGCACCACCGATCCAATACCATTTAGGATCCGAGGGTCGCGCCGGGGTCCCCGGGGTGGGTGCCATCCCGGGGCGTTCGGGGGCGACGGCACGGATCGCCCTCTCCCCTTTCCCAAGCTCCATGATAAGACCAAGTCCGCTGACGATGGCTGCAAGACCTGTCAGAATCGAAAACGCAATGTCGGAGCCCCTGGCCCACAGCATCGCCTCGGTCTGCCCAATCCTTCCGGACATGTTCGAACCGACGGGACGAGTCATGCGCCGCGCCATCATCGGTGCTTCGCGTCGCGCAGGAGCCCAGCCCCGATTCAGCTGAGCCATTTTCACCGCAGGCATCTCACCCGCCGTGGTGGGGAACTGTACTGGAAAACCTGTTTGCCTCATGACTTCCGACCTCCTTGCTTCTTTTTCTTCTCTTTGGCTTTATGCTTTTCCACCTTCTCGGTCATTTCAGATACCGCCTGGTGAAGGCCATCGGTGAGAGAGTCAGCCGCGACCCGGCGCGTCCCTCCCAACTCCGGCCGAGCTACCATATGGAAATTATTTGGCCCCTTGCGAACAACAGCAACAGTGCCTTCTACTGCACCGGAGAGCTTCGCCACCAAAACATCCTTATCGACCATCTTGGTCTTCTCGACCTTGATCACCCCCACGGGGCGAATCAGTCCTGTCAACTCTCAGCGGCTGGCTATAATTTTCACTGCTCGACTCCCCTGAGCTGGTTCTGGTACATCGCTACCGCAACTTCAGCTTGCGCACGAGCCTCAGCGGCGCCCTTGGTTCCAAGCGCCACAATGAGGTTCGAAAAGTTCTGCTCGATTCCTGCAAGCTGCTGGGTGGCTTCGTCCAGGTACTTCTTGGTCTCCAAGGCTCCCCCGGATTCGATGACGACGGCCTGCGCCATGCGCTGCAGCCCAATAGGGGTGGCCGCCACCGGCCGACCCAACGGCCGGGTTGCGCTGGCGAACCCTGCCTCCCTATCGATCCGCATCATCGCTTCTAGCCTATTACCAGAACCGTCAGAATTCCGACCCCCGCAACAACGGCCGCGGCGGTCGCAAAAGATGGCGTGGCTTTGCTTTCGACCTGCTCCAGGTTCATGATGGCCACATCCAGCGCAGCAGCTTCCGTCTCCGACAGGACAATCTCCGCATCTTCCGTGACATTGCTGGACGCGAACGCGTCTAACTTCTCACGGATCTGCTTGACGATTCCGACGGGGATGTCAGCCGCCACCATCCGCTTCTCGATCTCGGCAAGGTATTCGGCGAGCTCCGCCGCATCTTTCTTCTTGAACAATCCCCAAGCCTTGCGCCGGTAAACGGATTGAGTGGCTTGAGCCGGCACAGGTGATGGAGGCGCAGCACCAGTGTCATCGCCGGGAGCAGGTACCGTCGTGACCTGTGCCAATGTCGGCTGCTGTACAGCGCTGGCGTTGGCCAGCTTGATCTCGCCGAGGCGTACTCCCTGTCCACCGCCGAATGGCTGTGTCTGATATCCCTTGGGGATGAACTGCCCCGGTGCGCGATCGACGGCGCTGGGCCTGCCCAATGCTGTCACACGCGGAGCTCCCTGCCCTCCACGCAGTACGGTGTATCCGGGTGGAATTGGCGCTCTCTCCTCCTCCGGAGGAGGTGGCATGCTGCCACCGCCCCCTCAACCAAGAGCTCGAGGTTTTTCCTCTTGTACAGGACCAGGTTCCCCGTTCGCCGAACGGAGAGATACCTGCATCCCTCAACCCATCGAATGGTTCATGTCAGTCCCTTCTATAAGAAGCTCTTTAGAATACCAATGGCACCACCGGTGACACTGATGATCTGGCCAAGATTATTGACAGTTTGCCCGGACTCCTCAGCCTCCATCGCACTAAGGCACGCACCCATGCGATTCGAGGCCATCGTAATTATGCCTTCAAGGCGTTCAAGCTTCTCGAGGTCTTGACGCCCCAGTGTCTTCGAGTGAATGTTTCGTAGCGCCGGATCTCCCAGGAGCATCTTTGCCTCAAGCGCGGCGACCTCGACGCCCGCCTTGGCGGCGAGCTCTGGATCACCGTCGGCAAACGCAACGAGTTCCCGCGCGCTCTGGACGACCCCCTCCAGCCGCGCCCCAATATCACGCGAGCCTGCAGAGCCCATCACCATCGGATAGTTCATCCGCGCGCTCGTTCGTACCTCAGCCCCAATAATACCGATCCTACCGGAAACTGGACTTGGATAGGATCCGTGGTAAGCGGCACCCCGTCAGGACCGGTGCCGTCGATGTACACCGAGAAGGTTTCAACACCTCCCATTGGTGCCGGAGCAGCAGGTGCAGGTGCAGGTGCAGGTGCAGCGGGTTGCTGCGCAGCCATCTGTGGCGGGGTAATTTGCACAGGTGCCGCCGGTTGGAATTGTCCACGTGCCTGGGGCGATGAAGGAACTGGCGGCGCGGCCGCGGGCGCGGGAGCCGGCGGGGCCGGCGCGGCGCCCATCCGCACCGGTGCCGTCTCTGCCGTGAACCGTTCACCGCCCTGCTGAACAGTACGAGGGGCAGGCTGAAGCGGCTGAGGCTGTCCCTGCGCCCGAACATATTTCCCAAGCTCAGCGCCAACGGGGCTCACCCCTTTGACGACGGTCAACTCTTGTCCCTGTGGCTTGAAAGCATCTGCTGCAGCCATCATTCCTCCGGTAAAACCGCGATTCAATCTTTAGGGAGCATCATAGCACGCACTCTGCCGTCAAGAGAAGAGCTGTTCTGCTTTAGACGCGTGCCTTGGCGTCACCACCGTGTGTACGATCAGTGACGAGGTTCTAACGCTTGCCCCTCTTGCGCTTTTTGGCCTTGACGGGCTCGTAACACCCGCTCGACTTGCTCTTCCCGCGCTTGAATCGGCGCGCGCCCTTCGGACAGCCGCCGCTCTTCTTCGCAGCGACCCGCTTGTAATCCTTGCCTTTGATCTTGACCATCTTGTTTCCTCCGTCAGAGTAGTAAAACCATAATCGTGGTCCGGTTCAACCTCCGTTGCTCGAAACACAATCAATCATGACTATGCCGATTCCTGCTTCATAGACAACCGCCCGATACGGCTGGGTCTTACGTCATCTCCACAGGCGTTTTGAGTCTCCGGGCAACTCCCGGCGACAAGAACGTTCTTTGCTGCGTTGAGGTCGGCGTTTTCCTCATGGCCGCACATCAGACACCTGAATCTCTCCTGCGTTGTGCGATTCCCAGCATCAACAAACCCACACGCTGAACATCGTTGGCTTGTGTACTTCGGGGATACCGCCACCACCTCACATCCGTACAGCTTTCCCTTGTACTCCAGAATCCTGCGGAACTCACCGAAGCCCGCATCCAGGATGGCTCGATTGAGTCCAGACTTCGCCGCCCGTCCCTTACCCGAGCATCTCCGCGTCATGTTCTTCACCTGGAGGTCCTCGATGACGACCCAACCGTGGCTTTTGGTCAGATCCGTCGTAGCCTTGTGAAGAACATCCTTGCGGAGGTTCGCGATACGGAAATGGATTCTGGCGAGAGTCTTTTTCGCCTTTCTTCGATTGGCTGACCCCTTCTGCTTTCTGGACACGCTTTTCTGCCTTCGCCTCAGGGTTCGCGTTGCCCCGTTGAGTGCTCTTGGGTTTTCGATGACCGCTCCATCGGAGAGGGTGGCCAGACGCACGACTCCAAGATCTACCCCTACAGCTGGACCGCCATTTAGCTGATTATCTTCTATTTCAGGCTCTCCCACGGAAACAAACCAGCGGCCAGCATGTTCGGTAACGGACACCTGAGAGGGGCTCCCAATCGGAAGATAGCCATGATCGCCAGGTTTGATCCGAATACGACCGATGCGGGGGAGCTGGATAGTTTTTAACTCTACCTTGATAGATCCCTGCAGGCGGAACCCTCCAATACCTTTGCTCTTCGATTTGAATTTTGGGTGCCCCGGCACTTCGCCCTTTTTTACACGACGGAAAAAATGACCGAAGGCGTTGTCTAGATTCCGAAGTGCCTCATGCGGCGCGCACTTGGAAGATTCGTACATCCAGGGTACTCCGCCCTGCTCCTTAGAGATCTTCTTGAGACGATTAAGCTCTCGACTGAGGTCGACATAGGACGGGACCCTTGGCGCGTCTTTCCGTAACACTCCGTTATCCAATGCAGCTTTCCGTTTCGTCCACGCCTCCTGTTTCCGTGCCAATCCCCAATTGTACGCCCAGCGTGCACATCCGGCGTGCTGAAGGAGAACCTCCAGCTGCGTCGGGGTGGGCTGAAGTTCGGCTTTTCTGACAAGTCTCACGCTACCAGCCTCATAACATCAAAAGCACACCTGATATATCGTGATACCTGGACCCCTGACGAGAAGCCCACTGCGTCAACTGCGTCCTTATTAGAAAACATATGATGTATTGTAACCAACCTACGGCTGGACGGCTCCTGGCATGACTGTTCCATTTGCCACCTGCAGGTCCGCTTCCGACTGCGGCAGACCGCCCAAGTAGAAGAGATCTCCGATGGTCGTGACGGCAGCGATGAGACCAGTGAGCCCCACGATCCATCCGATCCACTGGGTTGCACCAGTCTCCTTGAGGCCAGCCCGGATCCCCAGATAGGCTGCACTCCCAGCGAGGCCAATGCCGATGACCGGGGCTAGGACGCCTGCCACACCGAGTTTCTCGGCGCCTGCTTGACCCACTTGGACAGCACGCTTTCCTCGAAGCGCTGGACGCCATGCAGCCTTTTGTAAAGGCCTGTATGTCGTGACGTTCATGTCGTCTGGATTTCCTATCCGAGGAAAATCGCGGCGGCGACGAGTGCCCCAACTCCCAGGATCGGAAGCGTCAGGTCCATTGCCGGAGCCGGTGCTGCAGCCGTCGCAGGGGTCGGCGTCACAGCCCGTGACCCATAGGTGACCCGCGCCGATTCGATTTTCTGGCTGAGCTGGTCGTTGAAGGACTCGAGTTCCTCCACGCGCCCCTGACGACGGGACACGGTATAGGCCTGGATACCGTCCCTCGCCACATCTTCGGTGAAGTCCTGATTAACCATTGCGTAGCGATACTCAGGAGTCCCGTCGATGCCTGGGCTGCCAAGCCACGCGACAATGGTATCCCGGGCAACCTTGTTATCGATGGACGCAATCTGTTTCTTCAGAAACACAAAGCGCTCCAAGGCCGCACGGGCACGCTGGTACCACGTCTCGGCCGTCTGACCCAACCGGACCTGGCCCAGGAACCCCGGGGTTCCGTAGGCGCGACCGGCAAAGGTCTGGCTGCCGTTCCCTACCGCGGGAGTGTACTGTGGGCGCCGGTCACCAGCGATTCGGGCGGCAGGCAAGAAACCACTCTGCACCACAGGTCGAAATTGCGTGCTGTTCATTGTCGCTCTCCTCCTATTTCTTCTTTCCAGTAGTCCCAACCTTGGGCCGGAACACTAAATATAACAATGCGGCGGTTCCAATACCAGCAGCGATACCGACAGGAACCCAAGGAAATTCAGCAGCCCTGGAAGGCGGTGGGACTGCCGGAGGCGTCACAGTGGTCGGGGTGACCCCGTCTCCATTCCGGATCGTCCTCTTGACATCCTGGAAAAGATCCCACAGGCATAAGTACTTGCTGGGTACACCTTTCGCCATGCACTCTGCCCGACGGGTGGTGTACCCACTTTTAACCGCACCAACGGGCAACTCATCGATTACGCTGTCAAGCTTGGATAAAAACTCGTCAACGTTACCCGCGTTGAGGTCGTCAACTCCGAGAAAATCCCCGAAGAAATCTACGAAGTCGTCTAGGTTAAGGCCCAGCTGATGAACTGGCGTCACCGCCTGGTCATATCCCTTCGGCTTGAAGGGCGACGCTGAAAACAATGTATGTGCGACCATTTACAGCCTCCGCACAGGTTGTACTGGTTGCCCGTTTTTGGGTTGCGACATAAGACCAAGCGCACTGTCGAGATCCGCCGGAGCCCCCTGGGGTCCGAAGAACTTCTTTACCGCCCCGGCCGCCTCACGAACGTCCGTAACGAGGAGGCCTAGCTTGCCATCAGCCATATTCTCCATGCGCCTCACACTCTCAGCGGTAGGACCGATCCGCGCCTCCGCCTCTTTTGCGATTTTCTCGAGTCGCGGTAAAAGGTCCTGCTCAACCCGCTCTCCGATTCGCTTCCAGACGCGCGCAGCCGGGATGAACTCCTCCTCGAGGGCTTTCTGTGTGCGAACCTCCATCCGATCGAGCGATTCCTGGCCTCGGAAGGACAACTCCCGCATCGGAATGAGCCAGATGAACAAAAAGGCAGCAATCCAAATGCCACCGAAACAGGGAATGATGAGTGCGCCATTGAACGTCTGCATTCGGGCAAGGAATTCCATTTCAGCCAAAGTCCAGAGAAGCACCGCCGCAACCAACACGATCGCGGTGGAGGCGAAGAGCGCTCGTAGGGCCCCGCGC
>SDBS01003453.1_pt1 | contig 15539 bp, 12 predicted proteins | sample 2277091 | NCBI WGS metagenome assembly SDBS01 (sample SAMN10404972, study PRJNA504765) | marine sediment metagenome | isolation source: marine sediment core GS10_PC15, 163 cmbsf | place: Arctic Ocean: Southern Knipovich Ridge | collected 2010 | reverse complement strand
TTAATATCCGTAATTATTCCTGTCTATAACGAAGAAAATTCAATTAAAGATGTTATAGAAAGAATCCCTAATCATCTCAATTATGAAATTATTATAGTTGACGATGGCTCAACGGATAATAGTCTAAAAAAAATTCAAGAAATACAAAATAAACCGATAAAAATAATAGAACATCAGAAAAATAAAGGTTATGGTGCAGCTATAAAAACGGGATTGGAATATTGTAAAAAAAATAATTCAGATATTATGATTTTTCTTGATGGTGATGGTCAGCACAATTCCCGAGACATTGAAAAATTTGCTGCTGCAATAATTAATGAGAAGGTGGATTTTGCTATCGGAAACAGATATACATATAACTATTCTATGCCGATTTCAAAAAAGATATGTTCAAAAATTCTATGCGTATTATATTATTTTCTATTTCGAAAAAAGGTTTCAGATCCTACAAATGGCTTTCGAGCCATAAGCTCTAAGATAATTCAGCAGCTTGTATTAGAATCTGATTATTCTATATCCCAAGAAATGCTTTTTAAGCTAATAAAGGATTATAAGTACAAACAAATCCCAATTAAAGTGTTCAATAGAGTGAGCGGAGATTCTTTTATAAAATTAAAGGATTATCTCTTAAAAATGCTATTACTGTTTTTAAAATATTACATTTTTCCTAAGATTAGAGGTATTTCAGAAAAAATATTTAGCGAAGAAACAAGAAAACAAATTGGTTTATTTGCTTTAGAGACTTAGATATCAATGTTTCACATTATTTTTAAATTTTAAATAATTTAATTCATACTAATTAATATGGAAAAACCTCTCATATCAATAATATTCCCGTCGTTTAACGGGGAACAAGTTATTAGAAAGAATTTAAATTCTATTAAGAACCTTTCAAATATTTCTGATGTAGAAATAGTAATTATTGATAATAATTCATCAGATTCAACAAAAAAAACTATTAAATTATTTAATTCACTTAATATTAACCTAATAGAAATGAACTCCAATTTAGGCTTTGCTAAAGCTTGCAATATTGGAGTAAAAGAATCAATAGGACATTATATTTTCATTACTAATCAAGATGTGATCTTTCCAATTGAATTTTTTGAGGTAATTTTAGAATTATTTTTAAATTTAGAAGAGAAGTTCGGGGAACTCATTTTATGCCCAGCAATAGTTTTTCCTAATAACACTATCAATTATTTTGGTGGAAAAGTTCATTATTCTTGTATTTCATATACTCCTGAGATGTATTTACAGATGCCAGAAGAAATTAAAATTATAAAAACGATAAAAGCCTCAGGTTGTAGTATGTTTCTAAGAAGGCAAATTTTTTTAGATTTAAAAGGTTTTGACCCAGTATTTTTTATGTATAAAGAAGACATTGATTTAGGTTTAAGAGCATTAAGACATAATATATCTATTTATTCTACCAATAAAACAAGAATTATTCATCAAAAAAACCATATGATATTGAATGAATTCTCATATTACTATTTAGAAAGAAATAGGTATATCTGCCTTTTTAAACATGTAGTTAATTTAAAGAGTCTAATTCCGTTTTTTATTATAATTGAAATAATGTTGATTTTTCAAGCATTCTTAGAGAATAAACTTAAACTCAAACTCAAAGTATATAAATTCTTAATTCAAAATCATAGATATTTGAATTATGTAAGAGATCAAGCAAGTACTATTTTATTAGAAGAGATAAAAAAAGAACGATTCAGTCAAAAATTAGATACTATTATCTTAGGGAAATATCATAGAAATAAATTTTTAACTTTTTTACTAAAAATTTTTAATTGCTTTCTTTAACAAAAACTTGAATAATGTATTCAATGTATCCGAGCAATTATTCTAAAGATCTTCAAAATTTAGTAAAATTCAGAGCTTTATTTACAATATTACATTTTTAGTGAAAAAGATTAGGAATTATTATTAAACAATTTTGAATAGAGTGCTATTAATTTATTTTCATTATATCTATGATCTAAGGTTTTTGGTTTCTTTAGTAAATTACTTCGTAATTTTTGCCTTAATTCTTTATTTCTGCTTAAATAATTTATACCATTAATAAAATCAATATTAACTTTATCATAAATTAAACAATTCTTTTTATCTTCCAAGAAGTCAATACCTTCTACTGCCTTTTTGGTAGCTACAAATGGTAAAGACGCTTCTATATAATCAGAGCATTTAACACGCATCCCACTTCCGCTAATAATGGGAATAATCGCAAAATCAGCAGAAAATAATAAAACTTTTAGATCTTCTACAAATCCTAAACTAACTATATTATTCTTTCTAAATCTTTTTAAGTTGGTACCCGCTAAAACAAATATAATTTTTGGATTATTAATATGGGGTGCAATATAATTTTTGATTAATTTAAAAGCTTCTTGATTTGGTGGATGAGAAGAACCTCCATGAAATATTACTATAGTTTTATCCATTGGTAATTTCAATTTTTTTCTGCTAATATATTTAAACTTATTTATCATTTCTTTATCTTTAATTTTTAAAGAAGATGGAATTTGGATTAAGTATGTTTTTTCTCTTTTTACATTATAATTGTCGATATAATAAGTTCTATCAACATTACTTACATTAATAATCACATCTGCTAATTTACAAACCATTTTCTCATATAATAAACAAAAAATTTTTCCAATAGGAGCTAATATCTTCGGAAAATTTGGATTCTTTATTGATACTTTTATAAATTCTTTTTCTACTCCTAGGGAATCATATATTATTTTTGTTCTCTTATTTGTGAAGAATTTAATAATAAAAAATCCCCATGGAAATTCAAGATGAATTATGTCTGGTTTTATATTCTTTTTGATTTTTATTATTTTGAAAATATAAAATGGATTAAGATCAGATAAATAATGTAATGATTTGCCTTTATATGATAATTTCCTATGATAATAAACATTTAAATTCTTTTTTAACTTTAAATTTTCATGACCTTTTGAATCTAATGAATGCAAAACATACACATCCATATTATGCTTAATTAAATTTTCAATAATGGAATATGCTCTAACACCTGCCCCAGAATGGTTATTTAACGCATTACCATTTGGATAAATTAATAATATTTTCATTTTTTTCTAAAATTAACATTTTTAATTATCTTAATTGATAAAATTGCTTTAAATAAAAATTTAAATTTTTAAGTTACTAAGTTATTAAATTTCTTTAAAATATTATTCAAATCTAGGAGTCCACTTATCTGATTTTTTTTAATAATAAGATATTGATAATAGGAGAGTAGAAAAATAACAATTTTATTTTTCTTAAGAATCTTAGGGAGCTTAATACATTATTAATTTCTAAGTTTTATTACTTTCGACCATATTTCTCCAAATTGAATTGAATAAGAATAAATTTGGAGTCCAGCATTTTTAATTTCCTTTTGAAAAGTATCAAATGTATATTCAATATAATGAGATGAATCGAGTCTATATTCAATGCTTAATTCTTTTTTATAAAAAGGAAGCCATGATCTATTTATCATTGGAACTCTAATAAACATATATTTAGCTAAAGGCTTAATTTTTTTTAAAAACATAATCCTTTCTTCAATATGCTCAAGTACATTAGAGAGAATAATATAATCAAAAGATTCATTAAATTTATAGCTTGTAGCGTTAGCATAAATAAATTTTAGATTATCTTTTTTAAAAGTCTTCTTTGCTATTTCTAAAGATTTTCTATTAATATCACACGCTAAGACAAAACCTGCTTTTTTTGCTATACTATTAGCAACAGCTCCAATACCACACCCGATATCTAAAATTTTAGAACTTTCCTCAATATTAGCTATGAAATATTGGTGATATTTCATAATTCGATGTTTAGGGTGTAATCCATTATTTAGATTTGTTGCAGCAATATTGATTTTTAAGTAAAGAAAACTATGTAATTTAAGTAAAACTTTTATCCATAAATGGGAAAGAGGTTTCATTTTTCTACTTAAATTCAAATTATTAGTAGAATATTAAAATAAAGGCTCTGATATTATTAATCTTTTTTATGAAAAGAAGTTTGGTTTTATATTTAATCTATAATTTATTATAGAAATTATTGTTTTATAACAAAGAATTAGACTCCAGATGAAAGAATTGGATAGAAATTATTTTATTAAACCAAATTATATCGCAAATAAATCGACTGAAACTATTGAAAGTGAAAATAAATTTTTTTGGACTGAAGATAGGATTCTACAATCTTTTTACACAAGATACTATTTATTTAAAAATATCAAGAATTTAATTGAAAAATTTAAGTTGAGATCAATTTTAGATATCGGATGTGGTCCAGCATATAACTTAATGAAAATTCTTTATCCACTTTGTAATGAAATTTATGGTATTGATCAACCACGAATTATTAACTTTTGTAAGAAAAGATATGGAATCACTACATTCTACGCTGATGATATTGAAAATTCAACTTTAAACATAAATAAAAATTTTGACTTGATTATTTGTACAGATGTAATAGAACACTTATTAAATCCAGATAAGTTAATTGATTATATTAAAAAATTTAGTCATAGTAATACTTTTTTAATAATTACTACACCTGAAAGGGATATTTTAAGGGGTAAAAATTGTAACTTTTGTCCAAAACCTTCACACATTAGAGAATGGAATAAGTATGAATTTAATAAATACTTAAAAAGTAACGGGTTTAGGATATTATACAATAACATAATTGAAAGTTTTCGTATCTTAATATATCCTAAAAAACCATTAAATGAAATTATTTCTGATTTATCATCATTAATAAATAAAACAATGAAATTTAATACTCTAAGAAAAATTAAGCATAGTCAATTGGCAGTCTGTAAATTAAGCACACCTGATGATCTCATTAAAAGGAAGATAGAAAAAATATTTAAAAATAACGTTTTTAGGGATATTATGAATATTTTATTGATAAAATCTTATTTATATATCAATTTTCTTGTTTCACTCTTGAAAGATTTAAAATAGCCAATTAATTTTTCAATCCTTAATCATTTTAAAGATAAGAAATAAATAAAAAAATAGAAAATAAATTCCATAATTTAAATGTGCGGAATTAGTGGTGAGATATCAGGTAAAGAGATTAATAAATTTATTCAAATGCGAGATAGATAATAAATTTTATTAATTTACTTAAATGATAAATCATATTAATTACTTATAATCTCTCATGCTTTAAGCACATTTCTTGAATATCTCTTGGTTATCACACCGTTGTTATAAATAATATTAAAAAGGTAATTGATTTGTTAAAAAAAAAGTTAAGTAGTTTTATATTTAGATTTTTTTTCTATAGGAATAACAAAATCCACTTAAAAAAAGGAATTGTACGAGCTTTTAAATTACAAAGTGAAATTGAACGTTATATTAATCGTTTGGTTGTTTCTTACTACGATGGAAAACACCCTAAGCATTTTTTATGGAAAAATCATTATCAATTTATTATTGAAAATATAAATCCTCATGATAAAATTATTGATATAGGATGTGGATCTTCACTATCTTACAACCAACAACTAGCAGATAAAATAGATTTTTTGGACGCGATTGATATAGATCAGAAGATAATAGACAAATGCTTAAAATTGAACCAATATGATAATATTCACTATAATGTCTTAGATATCACAAAAAAATTCCCTTTAAAACACTATGATGTTGCAATACTATCACATATTTTAGAACATTTGGATAACCCTGAAGATCTCTTAAGAAGAATTAGAAAAATTACAAGTAAAATCATAGTTCGTTTGCCTAGATATGATGATCACTGGTGGTATTTAGTCAAAAAAGATTTAGGTTTGTTTTATTATAAAAGCCGAGATCACCGACGAGAGTATACAATTAAATCAGCAATAAAATTAATTGAGTCAACTGATTGGAATATTACTAAATCTTTGAACGATGTTGACATAAAGATCGTAGCAATAATAAATAATGAAATTTAATTTTTAAAGGATTTTGAATACTACTTATTTCTAATTAATTTTTTTTTTATCTATCTCTTAAGTTTACAAGTTAAGTATTAAAAAAAACTTTTCTTAATGTAACTAACGACATTAATGAATTTAAAGACATTGAAGAAAAAAGTAGGGGGGATGATTTCTTAATTTGCCAGTAGACGCCTTAAATTTAGCGTCCTGAAAAACATTGAAGCGCTTTTAGGAATTTTTTCAAGTTTCCAAAGAGGTTTCGCTTTTGGGGAGGTTAAAATTTTAAGAGCGTGTATTGATCTTAGTTCGTAAAGAAGCTCGGCGTAACTCGTAGGTATAGCTTTCCTTGCTAATTTCAACCTGAGTAGCGATAATAAGAGCAAGGAAATCACGCACAAGAACACGTGGGCCTGGACAGAGGTGTCTGCGTGGTGATACATCGGTCGAACGGCAATAGCAGTTGGACTTTTCATGTCCCGAAAGCGTGTTCTACAATGTATTGTTTTCTATATCCCCAAATAACGGCCTCAGGGGTCCATTCTTCGCGATTAGTGAACAATATTGTCAACCCCCGCGTTGTCTCGTGTGCTTTTCTGGCTTTCTCATCAATTGAAACTTTTAGAATCATGTTTCCGTCCGTACCCAGAACTTCGGTAATAATTACATCTGCAAGGGGTCTTCTACCGATTATGGATTTCAGTTTCTTCTCGACTGTTTCTTTTTTAGACAACATCGTTACGTTCAAGCGCTCTTTAAAGTACTCCTTAATTTCAAGAACCTTTTTTTTCAAGGTTTTCGCCAAATTTAATGGCGTGTTTCTTCTGTTTCAACGGATCGAGGACAACGTAAAGAATCTGATTTTGTCCGTATATCTTCTTAGTCGTCTTATAGTATTCGACCGCCTTTTTGTTAGCGGTAATACCGTCTTGGTGAATTTATCCCGAGACGTGTGGAGAAGTTCCTTGTGCGTCGAATTTTTTCTGGAGGCAATAAAACCAAACCCCATTTGATCGATGGCGGCAAATGCTTCTTTTGAATGGTTTCCTTTATCAAACACCAATGTAATTCATTCGGGATCCCTTCCGAGAGCAAGTAGGCGGTTTGCTATTCTTTACGGCACCTCTTTAAATTCCCGTGCATCTTGAACATTTCCCGCGTAAGTTTCGTGCATCAAGGGGACTCCCGATTCTCGAGCACATAGTAGCGAATAACTTACAAGGCGACATCCGTTTCGATTTTCTTTAGAGTGCCCGAATTGAAGTAATTCGCTTCCTTCACCTCCTTTGGAAAACGTAAAAAAATTGGTAGGGTGTAGAATAGGCTGTCGAGGTCGTACTTATCGACCACAAATTGCCCAAGTGCGAGTTCAATTTACGCTAGAGCCTCTTTACTTAGATATTGAAAGTGGTTCCAATAAGTCTGGGCATTCAGCACTTTGGGCTCAATATCGTATTTCGTGGAAAGCCAGCCCTTTTCGTATCATCGTTTCAATTTAGATTTAGAACAGGGGGCAACACAGCGATTAATGACGGCAATGGTAATATACTCGCCTAAAGATAAGTTTTGTTCTCTCTATTTTCCGGTATTGGCATCAATAATCCCGGCTAAATTAATCTCCTCCGCCATTTGCCATAGGGCTGCGGATATCCCGAACTCGATAATTTGAACTTCCACTTTGTTGGCATGTTTTGTTAATAAACTATTAAATATGATGTCTTTAAGTTTATCTTCTGGACCTAAATATTTTTGCCAAACACGGCAAGTACGACCATCAATCCAAGCTTTTTGTTCCAAATAGAGGTAATATTTTCCCTTTTTTTTTCCGAGTTAAATATACCATAATATATAATAGGGGGAAGATATATAATTTAATCCTTTAGAAAACCCCATTCACGACTTGGATATCCTTAGATCAATTTTTCAAAGTAGGGGGGATTGCACGAAAAGGGAGTAAAATTACTTTTTGATAAGAAAAATACTTGGTTATTAAGTGAAGAGTTATATAAAAGAATTTTAACTATAATAAAAACTTAAAAAATAAAGTCGGAAGGGAGACTAATGGAGATTTCAAGAAAATTTAAAAAAAGTTGTTAACTTGTAAACTTAAGATCTTTTAAAAATTATATAATAAATATCCAACTTTTAGCCACATTTCACTAAATTGAATCCTAAACAATAGGAAAAAATACAATGATATTTAGATAAAGATATTGTTTTTTATTTATATAGCATTTAATCCGAGTAGTATTAAATTATGAAAATTTTAATTATCAATTTACCAAGGTTTAATGGTTTTTCTGTAACAAGAGAAGGAAGATGTGAATTTTATACTAAATATAGGGTTGATACTCCTATAAATTTATTAATAATTGCTTCAATTTTAAGGGAGAACAGTCATGAAATTACATTCTTAGATGCTAATGGTTTTAACTTAAACTATAAACAAATATCAAATGAAATAAAGGAAAAGAAATATCAATGTATAATATTTTCATTTAATTCAAAAATAATAGATTATGACTTAAAATTCTGTGATTTTATAAAACTTAAATATCCTTCATGTCTCACTATTGGTTTTTCTTGGTATGCAAATAACTTTTCCAAAGAAATTCTAAATGAATATCTAAATCTGGATATACAGATAATTGGAGATCCATTAAAAATAATTGAAAATTTGATAAATAGTTTAGAGAGTAATAAAAAGTTAATCAATATAAAAGGAATTGCATATAGGAATGAAAAAAATAATATTGTGATAAATACAGCACCTCCCTCAGAGAAGAATTTTAATAAAATGCCAGCACCTGCATATGATTTATTACCTTCTTTTAAACCTTATTTTATATTCTCCAAGTATTTTAGCCCCTATGTTTTAATATACTCCGGAAAAGGCTGTTCTTTCAGTTGTCAATATTGTATTGTTGCAAACACCGTCTATAGTTATAAATCTGCTGAGAAAATAATACATGAGTTAAAAATCCTAAAAAAAATAGGAAATATAAAATTTGTATGGTTTTTTGATGAGGTTTTTACACTAAATAAAAAAAGAGTTATTAAAATATGTCAAGGAATAATAAGAAATAAATTAAATATTAAATGGTTTTGCGATACAAGAGTTAATTTAGTGGATGAAAAATTATTAAGGATCATGAGACAAGCTGGATGCATAGGTATTGCATATGGAGTTGAGTCTGGAAGTCAAAAGATATTAAATTCTATGAATAAAGGAATTTCCGTTGAACAAGCAAAAAAAGCATTATTCTGGACCAGAAAAGCTAATATCTTAATTCAATTAAATTTGATACTTGGTTATGTTGGAGAGAATAATAAGTCTTTGGAAGAAACTAAAAAATTTATAAAATCAGTACTGCCAATTAATCTTCAAATCGGCACTATTACGGCAAAAGAGGGCACTGAATTTACTAAATTAGCTTTAAAAAATGGTTGGGTTGATAGTAATTTACATTGGAAGGAAAAATTAAAGTCGTATCCCATTAACATATATTCTTATAAACCATTTAAATATAATTTAAAAGAAATGAGACATCAGATGTATAAGATATGTTATTTCAATCCAAAATGGTGGCTCTATTCTTTAAGAACTATGATCTTTAATTATAAACTAATATTACCTGGAATCGAGATTCTATTTAAAAAGGTTTTTATTAAAAAGAATCTTTTTTATAACATCTTCTAATAAAATTTATCACCTATTTAAGAGTTGGAACTAATTCAGTATTGTTTAATTAAATTGTATAAAATCTCTGAATTATAATAATATCTTTCTCTGAATTTTTGTAGACAAATGCTACAAATTTAATATTAATTTTGAAAGAATAATGGAAGAGAATAGAAACAAAAAGTAAAATGATATTATTGACAACTAAGAACGATATTTTTCCAATTAAATTCAATTCGGGGAAAAATAAGGCATAATTAAATCAAAATTATGACTACTTCTCGCTTTAATGAATGTTATTATATATAAAACATATTCCAAATTAGATTAATAAAAAAAATTCCATATTTCCGCTTATTACAAATAACTTCAAAATGTATAAAAAAATTTGAAAATGGGAGTTAATAAATTATATAATTCAATGAACAATAGCGTCCGCATTTTTAATTAAATCATTTATTAAAAACCCTACTTTAATGAGATTTATTAAATCAAATAAAAATAAAAAATATTTTATAAAAATGATTAAAAATTGAGAGAAAGAATATATATTTTAAAACATTCAATTTTAGCCGCTTACATACTTAGTTTTATAATTCTTTATTTCATTTTTTTGATTAACTTCTTTGTCATACCTAACAATTTTATCAATAAAATTTCTAATTTAACACTTTTTGGGTTTATTCTTGTTATAATAGTATTTTTTTTGTTTTTTAATTTAAATCATGATTATAAAAATTTTTCAATTTTAAAATTTAAATTTTTATCAGAAAACTTTTTTAAATTTTCATTTTTATTTTTGATGAGTTTTTTAATTTTTTTCCCCCCCATAACATTTTCAACTATGATAATTAGTTGGAATGAAATAAGTATATTTAATTATTTAAAAGCTATTATTTCACTTTTAGGTTCTGCATTTATTCCAGGAATGTGTCTTTATAATATATTTTTACATAATATTCCATTTCAAAATAAATTAAAAGCTCACCCTATTTTTATAAAGGGGGTTTTGTATCCTCTTTTATCATTTTCATACATTGGAATAGTAGTAATGTTGATTAATAGGTTTGGATTACTTCATAGAGCGTTTTTTACATCTACATTATTTTTTTCGATATTAGTATTAATTCTTATTGATATTGTTTTACAAATAAGGAGGAGAAAAAATAATACAATTATCAGTTTAGGATTAAAACAAAATCATCATTATTTTGATTTTAAATATATCTTAATTATTATTTTTTTATCAATAGGTGTTATGCTAATATCTATTGGTGCTAATTTCGCAACAAATTATAGTCTTACAGGAGATACTTGGAAAATAACTAGTCTTGCTTACTATGTTGATAGCTCTAGAAATGATCTTATTAATTATGGATATTCGTATAGCTATCCTATTTTTTGGGCGTATATCGTATATGGTCTAAGCATTTTGATGGGAATTCCTTATATAAATGTAAATATGTTATTAGCTCCTTTTTCTTATTTATTTATATTTTCTTTATATCTTTTTATTAAAGCAATCTTACATAAGTTCAAAGAGGTTTATTCAGTTTTATCATTAATTTTAACTTCAATATTTTCGGGATTATTTATTTTTTTTACTACGAATCATCAAATGATGCAATCGAACATTGGGAACATTTCTAATTTACTTTTTTTTGGTATTATCTACTTTCTTTATAAAAGTTTTGCTTACTGTCTAACTTTTGTTTCTTTAGCCTTACTAATATCTGTAACTCGCAATGATAAGCTTATCTGTAAACAAGATCAATCATTTAATAAAATAAGGAAAAAAAATTATTTTAAAATGATTTTTTTAGGAATTTTTTTCTCAATAATAAGCTATATGGTTTATATGCTACCCCAATTCTCCAATTTATATATTCTTTTTCTTTTTTTCATTATTTTTAAAAATGGATATGATAAAATCATAGTGAAATATATTATCATTATTTTTATCCTATTATTTACTATTTTTGATTTTTTGTTAGGAAATTTACTCTGCTCACTTCTATATACAACAATTATTTATTATTTTATTCCAGGTATAGAAATTAATGGTTTTCTAAGACCAGTTATATTGTACTGCTTTTTATATGGTTTTTTAACTTTATATTTGCTAAAATCTAAATCTTTAAAGTCAGATTCACAGAATAAACAAGAGGAAGATATACTCTACATGAAGGAAGACAAAGACTCTCAAAAACTCACTCCTAAAGAGTATTTAATGCTCGCATTAAAGATTAGAACGTATCCTATTGATATTAGCATTAAAAAAAAAAAAAAAGGTTATAATAAATTAAAAAAAATCAAATTTAACCATAAGAGAATTTTTCTTTTTTCAATTTTATTTTTTACTATATTTTTATTATTAGAAGTATTTATTATCATAACGAGAGAATTTAATTATTCTTTTAGTGATAATTTAACTCAATATTATATTTTTTTCTATTTAGACCTTATTTTATTAAATATTGGATTTATTGGAGTTATAGCAATTTATTTATCATATTTTTCTTATAAAAAGGAAAAAAAAATATTTTATTTTTTAATATTATGGATTGTTTTCTCAATATTTTTCGCTTCAATTTTGATCTTTAAAAATTACTTTTTATTTTATACAATTCCAAAAACACCTAACAATGAATATGATATGGCAGTTAAATGGTTTACTCGGATTTGGTACGACTCTATTCCCGCTTTTTCTATATTAGCCGCAATAGGGTTGATTGATTTGGGTAATAAAGTTAAAAATCTTAAAACAACTTCAAAAATAAAAAAAAACTCACATTATATTAGAAAAAATGCAGTTGTTTCGATTTTAATTTTTCTCTCATTATCAAATTTAATATTTAATGGTATGTATAGGGCAAATACAACTAGGAAACTGTATGATGACCAAGCTCAAGTAATTGGTTGGATATCAGATAATATCCTTCAATCTTCAAGAATTGTACTATATAATTCTTATTATCCTCTTTGGAGTGGTCTCACCAGAATTTCAAAATTAAAAGGTTATTATGTTTCTCAACTACCTCACTTAGAGGATCCGAAAATTGTCCTTGATTTCTTGATGAATGAAAGTATTGAATATGCTCTTTTTTATGATTATGAAAAATCAGTTTTAGAGTCGAAATATTCAATTAATTTTACAAATACTATTTTCGATTTTTTTAATATAACATTATTCACATATAAAAATCTATCCGTATATTCTTCTAATGATCTCAAATTTATAGACTAAAATAAAATTTAAAAAGCAATAGAAATAGAAATAAAAGCGGCATTTCAGATTATTGACCAAGAAGGAATATTTTAAAATCCTTGTTGATTTTTTATTAGATAAATTATTCAAAATGGGTCTTTTAAACAGGGTTATTCAAAAACCCTATCCTTGGAATATTTGAAGGAAATGTTGTAGTATTAATTGAGGATGAAAAACGGGTCTTTAACTAGATATAATAGAATCAAAGACTTAGCTGAAAAGAATGATATATTACTAAATAATAAATCTTTGAAAAATGAAATGGATCAGAATGGTTATAAAACAATAATAAAAAATTATTTATTAGATATAACGAACAAAAAAATGTTAGAATTATATAAAATCGATTTTTTTAATATTTATTAAATAGATTATGATTCTGCCAAAGTGTCTTAAAATTTCTACTATTATTAATCCAAAAATTCCAAATATTATCAACAGAGGGATTAAAATCACTAATCCTAACATATCTGGTATTACCATGGTATTTCTAATAATTTTTTTTTTTATTTTTCCCCTAAAATAATATCCAAAAATGATATTTAATGGGTCTGTTAGTATAATTAAAGAATATAAATTGCCATAATTTACTGATTCTATGTATAATGGAAAAAATATTTGCAAGTAAAATGGAAGAGAAATATTAATTAATAAAAATAATAATATTGACCCTCCAATAACAATAAATATAAATTTTTTAGATATCTTTGAATTCTCTTTAGAATATTTAGTTAACAAAACAGAAAAAAATGGTTTTATAAACCTAACAACAAAGAATGCTAGTTGTATTCCAATAGTATAGTGTGCTAGAATAGATGGAGTGTAAAATAGACCTATAATTACATAATTAAGATTAGTATAAATTAATGTAAGGATGCCATATTTTGTAAGAGAAATACCATATTCTAAAGCTTTATGGTCAAGCATTGGATTTTTTTCCTTATTTTCAATCGATTTTTTGCATGATTTTGTAAAAAAAAAATTAGAAGTTGTAAGAACTCCATTTAAAATGAGAAAATGAAGGATTAAATTCTTTGTTAAAAATATTAGAAGAAAAATAAGGCAATATGTTAACAATAAATTAATAATGCGGTAAATTAAATCTTTCTTAAATTTTCCTTTACCATTTAAAAAAAATTGATAGAGTACCAGTGAGGCAGAGAATGGAAAAAATGTCCCCCCAATAATCAAGCAAACTATAATTGTTAAATTAAATTCGATATTAAATATATAAAAAATAGTAAAAATATATAAGCTTAAACTTCCGAGTAAGGAATACTTAAATACTTTTTTCATTGCTGTGATTAAAAAATAATCATATCCGTTTGCTACTGTTTGAATCAGAGATTGATTTATCCCAACAAACGAAAAAAATGAAAAAAACGAGATTACATTTATGATAAATAAATATGTGCCATAAAAATCATTAGATGTTAAATTTGCCAAAAGAAAGGATAAAACAAATCCTAAAAAAAAGAAAGAAATTTCATATAATATCTTAAATTTGCCATAGGATAGCACATAATTAATATCTTCATCTATTAAATACTTTAAAAATCTTTTTCTTATATTTTTAGCCATTCTGAATTGATAAATTAATCCTTTATAAAAAAATTATTTATATTAAATTTAAAAGAAGATAATATTATTATGATTGTTCTAATTAAGATAATTAATAAAAAGAAATATAGAACAACAATCAATCATATTGCTTGTAAAAATATAAAAATAAGAAGCTTAATTTAATAAAAAGGTATTTTTTTAAAAATCTTTGTTTAGTCTTCGGATAATTAAAGTATATTTCAAATAATTATGGATAAATTTAATATTATTAATAGATTCCACCAATTTAAACAATATCCACAGCAATTTATTAAGAATATTTTTACTCTTTACTTAAATAAAACTCAGAATGGAAGAAATATATCTTATTTTTAAGAATCATATTTATATTATCCACCAAAAAATATTTCAATTGGTATAACTGGATATTGTACTAATATTTGTGAATTTTGTTCTTCTCATTGTATTGATTCTGGTAGAAATGATTTAACAAGTCATCAGTATAACATACCTTATTCTCTATCTTATAAAGATTTTTGCAGAATTATTGATATGTGATACGAAGCAAGAGTACCTCAAGTTCATATAGTAGGTCAAGGAGAACCTTTTTTAAACCAAGAGGTTTTTAAAATGATAGATTATATGACATCAAAATATTGTAGATTCTCAATCCAAACAAATTTTAATAAAAATATTTTCGAATCAGGTGAATTTTTCGATGAGCTATTAAAAAGAAAATATTTGATTAAATATATCACTTCAGAAATTTTTCCCTCAGAAATTCATAATAGGATAAAGAAAGGGTCTGATTACAATTTTTCACTTGATTCAATGGAGTCTTTAAGTAAAAAGGGAAGAATTTTTTTGATTTGCATACAATCTTAACCAAGCAATCTTATAAGTATTTGGATGAATTAATTATTGAACTTTATAAGATTATGATCCTTTGAATTTAGCTTGATAATTAAATCGTTCTATTGTGTTCGGAGAAATAAAAATGGGGCAACTCAACCTATGTGAAACACGCATTCTTATGTTCTCGAGGGTTCGCATCC
>SDBS01003450.1_pt1 | contig 15542 bp, 12 predicted proteins | sample 2277091 | NCBI WGS metagenome assembly SDBS01 (sample SAMN10404972, study PRJNA504765) | marine sediment metagenome | isolation source: marine sediment core GS10_PC15, 163 cmbsf | place: Arctic Ocean: Southern Knipovich Ridge | collected 2010 | reverse complement strand
GTTAGATTTCCACTGGAAGCGAATAGAAAAAAATAATCGTTATATAATAAAAATTAGAAATAAAAATTTATAGAAAAAGATTCAGCTAAAAAGGATTTAGAGTTCTACTTCCTTTGATACTGAGTATATGATATATTTAACGACAGATAGATCTATTAAGGATTTTAATATTTATTAATGGATTTTTAAAAAAAAAAATATTGAAAAGTTGATTAGAATAAGTTAAACTTTAATTTCTAAAATTCATTTATAAATTAATTTCTAATAAAAAGGTTATCCTAGAAATGACTGAAGATGCGTTAAAAAACAGAATTCATAAATTAGAGAAAGAACTAGAGGGAAAGGAAAATGAAACTAACGAAAATCTTGATAGGATCGAGGAACTAGAAGAAAACGTAATGAGATTAGATGCTCTTATTCCTGAAGAAAATAATAAAAAGAAAACCAAAAAACAACAGGCATTTGATTCAAAACTTGCTATTGAGCTTGATGAAAAGGATAAACAGATAAGAGATTTAAAGAATAGAATGGGTTTTTTAAGAAAAGATAAGGTTCAACTCCAACAGGAGATAAAGAAATTAAAAATCATATACGGCGAATCATCAGTCATTAGAATGGAAGATATCAGAAATAAATCACCCCTTAATACTTTAGTAAAAGAATTACAAGATAAATTGAACAACCAACGAGCATTAATAAACAAATTAAGATCCAAACTTGTAGATAATGATAAAATTAATAAAAAACTGAATTCAAAGAATGAAGAAATTGAAGATTTAAAAAAAAAAATGGATACTTTGCAAAAAGCTGAAAATGCAGCTAGTTTTGAGCCAACTGAAACTCCCTCTGAAGATATTAACACTGCTTTAAAAGAAAATTTACAAAATAAGTTAAATAAAGCAAAAATACAAATTGAATCACTTCAAGAACAACTCAAAAAATATGAAACAAATAAACCAACAGAAAGAGGTAAATCTCAAAAAAAAATAGAAGAAAATTTACTAATGCAGAAAGAAATGGCTAATTTTCTACAAAAACAACTGGAGACAAAAGAAGGAGAAATTAAAACGATTAAAAATGAAGCAGTACAAATAAAAAGAAGATATAGACAGTTGGAAAATCAATTAAAATTAAAAGATCAGAAATTAAATGAATCACAAGTTCAATTAGATAAGTATTCTGTTCAAAAAGAAATTCAACCACAGAAAGAAGATCCTCATATAACTATAAGGTTAAAGGAGTTTAAAAGCATAATTGATAGCTTAAAAAAAGAAAATATTGAACAGAGAATAGAGATCTCTCATTTACGAAAAAAAGTTTAAATTTATTATGGATCTCATAATTCTGGGTTCATCAGCAGCGACACCTACAAAAGAGCGAAATTTATCTTCAATAGCTGTTAGATATAAAAATACGATTCTCTTGTTTGACTGTGGAGAAGATTTCCAACGCAAGTTTGCTCAGGCGGGGCTAAAGTTTAATAGACCAATGAAGATATTTATCACACATTTTCATGGCGACCACACTCTCGGGCTCCCTCCATTCCTTTTTTCCTTAAGTTTAAAAGAAAGAACTGCCCCAATGATGATTTTTGGACCCAGAAATCTTTTTCTTTATTTATATTTCCATAGAAAAATTCTTGGTTTAAAAGCAAAATATCCAATTAAGATAATAGAAATAGATCATCAAACCCGGGAGTTAATAGAATATGAAGGATTAGAGTCTGAAGTACCAAAAAGCTCAATTAAAATTGAAGATAATGTAATTTTCGAATCAAAATACTATATAGTAAAGTACGCTCTAGTAGAACATTCTGTAATAACTTATGCATATGCACTTATCGAAAAACCTCGATCTGGTAAATTTAATCCAGATCGAGCAAGAGAGCTTGATATACCAGAGAGTAGTCTTTGGAAAAAACTTCAAGAAGGATTATCAATTGAACTCAATGGAAAAATAATTGATCCAATAAAAGAGGGAATTGTTGGACCTAAAAAACCTGGGAGAAAAATTACCTACTCAGGAGATTTGCAGCCTTGCGATTCTTTAATAAAGTTAGGAAAAGACTCTGATATTTTAATACATGAATCCACATTCGCAAAAGCATTGGCTGATATTGCAGCAGATAAAAAACACTCCACTTCTGTAGATGCCGCAATAGAAGCAAAAAAAATGAATGCAAAACAGTTAATTTTAACCCATATTTCTTCACGGTATCAAGAAAATGCACAAAAATTACTTGAAGAAGCGAAAGAAATTTTCCCTAACACAATTTTAGCTAAAGATCTATTAAAAATCGAGTTAAAATAATTTTCTAACTTTTTTATTATAAAAAGAGAATTTAAAAAATTTTTTACTCTTTAGGCTCTAAATTCCGCCAGCGATGTGTGGGAGTATGACTATTTCGTCTTCTTGCCCAATTTTCATTTCTGGCGTTGCTTTTTTACCATTTACTAAGATTCCGAAATATTTATCTTCGAGATTAAGTTCTATTAACAAATCAGCAACAGTCATGTTTTTTTCGGGAGTTATTGTTTCATATAGACCAGTATCTAACAATTCTGAAACTTGTTTTATAATTAACACCTTAAATATTTTTAATTATTTATATTATAATCTTTATTCTATTTATAATTATTTCTTAATTTTTATTCACTTCAGATAAATGAGAAATTATGTTTTGAGATTATATTGATTTCAATTTTGGTATCTCGTAATAATTTTTTATATAAAGATGTATTGATAAGTTTTTTCTTGATTAATGTAAAACCAATTTTTTTTATTTTTACGTTAATTTCAATAGATAGGTTTTACTTTTTTGAGGAGATTACAAAATTATTGAAGAAGAATTCATTGAATACACAGAATTTATAGAAAAAATTAGAAAATTTGAATCCAAAATTAGATTGATTGAGGATCCTTTAGACCAGAATAAAGCAATAAAAGAGATGGTTTCAACAGCTATCAATTTTTCTAATGAAATAGCTCAAACTGGGGAATATTTTGAAGCAGGGGAGTTATTATTTTCTACTGCAGAAATAATTGAAAATATTGATTTAACTGAAGCTTTAGAATTATATACCCAAATTATTGAACTTTATAAAAAACTTATCATTAATTATAAATTGCAGGCAAAATTACATGAAATTGCAGAGTTATACCTAAGAATTGCTGATATTTACCGAGATAAATTCAAAAATAAACAATCTGAGATAAAAAATATTTTGAATAGCATCAAATTCTTAAAACTAGAAAGTAAACTTTTAAAAGAATTTTACGAGAATAGGAAACTTGCTCAAAATTATCAGAATATAGCGGAATTATACTTTAAATCTAATAATTTTAAGAACGCCATAAAAAATTTTGAAAAAGTTATAGGAATATCAAAAATCCATAATTATTATGGTATGTTATCCTTTTCTTATCAGCAAATTGCATCTTGTTATAAAGAAATCGATGATTATAATAAAGCACAGGATGTCATTTTAGATGGAGTAGAATACTTTACAAGTTTAATTACTAAATTTGAAGAAAAGAATGATAATTTAACTTTAGCTCAGATTTATCAGATACTTAAAAAACTCAATAAAATTTTAGATGAAGAGGAGCAATTTATAAATTTCTCCAAAAAAGAAGCAGGAGCATACATTGATTTAGCAGAAACATTAGAAAAGAAAGAAGAAAATTATCATAAAATCGCACGATATTATCGTGGAGCAGGTTTGTGTTATCGAGAAATTCAGAATAATTTAATTGAATGTGCCTCTTGTTTTATTTTGGCGGGAAACTTTTCGGAGAAAGAAGAGGATTTCAACCAAACTGCGATAAATTTTTTTGATGGAGCTAATGTGTTTAAAGAATTGAATAATCTTGAGATGGCATACAAACATTTTGTAAAAGCGGGAGATAATTTTTGGAAGGTAGGAAATATAAAAAATTCTACAGAAAGTTATTTAATTGGTTATGATATAACTATAGAAGGGGGTTTGGAATTTAATAAATTCGGCATCTTTAATCAAATTATTAGAGGTTTAAATAAAATAGCTGAAGAAGGACTCAAAAATAAGCAATTTTTTACAGCCGCTACCCTTATCCTAGAAAGTATAAAATTTTACGAACAGTTGGACACAGCAAAAAGCTTTCTTTTAAGAGAAATGGTTAATAATTTATATCGATATTATTATAGAGCAGCAAATTTGCAAAAGATTAGATATTCTCAAATTGTACAAAGTTATATGCTTGCATCTATATCATGTGTTTTAAATGGTAAATTAGATAAAGCTTGGGATATTATTTCTGAAATAGAATCAGAAGGAATAACAGTTAGAAAGGTTAAAGAAATAATAAGAATAATGATTGAAAGAATTTCTGAAGGAAAAGAAGTGGGATTAGATAATTTCCCTTATAATCTACGGAGGTTAATTGAGAGTTCTGAAGATCTCTTATATTTTTTTAAGCTTTTTAAGGGTTATAAAATAGATTAATTCCTTTAGAGTATTTTGTTTTAATCTAATTAAAAGAAACATTATCATACTTTTTGATTAATTGTAGAAATGAAAAAAAAAAATATCGTCTTAAGTTTTGATTTAGATAACACTTTAATAGATAACAAAGAGGGGATTGTAAATTCTTTTAATTATGCTTTAAGAAAATTTAATCTTCAAGAAATGAGTAAATTTAAAGTTGAAAAAATGATTGGAATTCCCTTAAATGAGATGTTTGCTAATGTTACTAACTTAAATCCTTCTAAAATGTGCATTGCCTTCCGAGATTATTATGCTACTAAAGGAATCTTTCAAGCAAATTTATTACTAGGCGTTATTGATAAATTAGATGAATTACATAAACTTTCTTTTCAATTAGGGATAATAACTTCCAAAAGGCAAGACATGGCAATAAAAATTGTAAAAATCTTAAAAATCTATAAATATTTTAATTATATTTTAGGAGAATCAGATGATGTTAAAAGTAAATTGGACCCGAAATTAAAGGATATCTTATACAGAATGTATCCTGATAAAAAAAAAATTATCATTATTGGAGATCATCCAAAAGATGCAATGCTTTCTAAATTTCTGGGTTGTCCATTTATCGGAGTACTAACTGGTTTTCATTCTTCAGAAGATCTTAAAAGCCAGAGAACTAACAAAATTCTTATTTTGGATAGTGTTAATGAAATAACTACAGAACATATTAATTCGCTTATCTAAGCAAAAAATCTTTATTGAATTTTAAACACTTAGAAGAAATATTTACATCAAATAATAAAGATAAAAAAAGAATCACTCTTTATCCCAAGATTCATATTCCTTCATGAATTCTTCTGGTTTCCATTGAGTTTCGACAAACTTCGAGATCCCACTACTATCTCGAGGACCCACCACAACATAAGCATCAGCCTCATCTTCCAAAGCACCACTAAGACGAGCAGCCATTCCAGGAACAACAAGAATTCGATGTTTCACATTCTCAAAAACATTAAACTCCTTTACTGCTTCACCAATTCCTCCTGCGTTAAACTGCCCCCCCGCGACAGCACTTTCAATCCCTATTCCCTCTGTGTCGGTAACTAAAAGCCAACAGTTTAAATTTGCTCCTTGCAAATCCTGTTCAACAGGAATCTTTGTCATACGGTAATTAGATGTCACGAATATAGGCGACATCTCATCAGGTTCTCCAATCTTATAGAGACCAGCATCTACAGCAGGATAGATTCTTGGATCAGAAAATATACTCTGTCGTAAAGTCATCAAAGCTAGAAGTGCCCAAATTTCCTCCTTCTTCTGACCTGTATGCAGAACAATCATATTTGTATCAATAGATTCCATTATAGCACCCATAATGACTTCCTGATATTGATGTCCCCATAACTCTTTATCTTCTCCTATTTTTATTTGACTCCAGTATGCTGCTGGAACACCCATAACTGGCCAACAAGCATTTGCATCTCTTTTATCTATTGAAGCAGTTCTTAATTGCATTATATTATCATAAGTAACAGAAAGATTTCCAGAAAGATTGCATGGATCTAAAACAATTTCTTTAACTCCAAGTTTTTGTAAAGTAGCACTTAACGACATTAATTCATCCAAATTGTTAGAAACAATAGCAACTGGTAGATTGTTTTTTATAGCAAATTTTCCTATTTGTTCCCATGTATCTTTTGTCACAGCATAGAGTAAGGGTTTTTTATCCTTGATTTCTTCCGCGGCAGCTATCAATATGTCCGCGTTAAAACTACATAACATAATAGGTAATGTTGAAAGTTGTGAGATTTTGCGAGCGGTTAATTTGAATTGCTCTTTATCTCCAGATACATTTCTTAAAGCAACGCCATCAAGAGTAAGAACATCCCCCATTCTTTCAATTTTAATAGTTGTAAGATATTTGATAATATCTTCCAAATCAGCATCATCGTCTGCTATTTCTACAAAAATTGCTGTTTTATTATAAAAAGTGAGTTGATGTCTCATCAAAACCTCTTCACCACCAATAACTGCAACTCTCTCACCAACTCCGATGGTGACTGGTTTTTGAGGAGGGGTTATCAGTTGAACAAGTTTTTCCCGATTTTTTGCCTGTTTTGGTTCTTGCATTAAATGTGTACAATCAGTTACTTTAATCTTTCTTTCTAAAATACCTGTTGCAAAAGCCATGCAGGTATCGTATCCACAATCTTTACAATTGGACTTATCTAAAAGAGTATAAACTTCTAACGGACTAGGTCTTGCCATTTCAATTTCACATTATTTTTATTTTTTTTCCCTAAGATAACAATAATACTTAAACTAATTTTAAATTGAATTAAAATCTTATTAAAGCGTAACAAGCGAATATAAGCAATTAAAACTGCGTTTAATAAAATTTAAGATATTAAATAAAAAGATTTGATATAAATTACAAAAAATTTGAAATTAGCCTTTAAAAATTTCAAATTCAAGTATAATTTTTGATAATATAAAATAACATGAGAAAGTCCTGATGCGGCTCGGAATATTTCGTTATTAGGTAATTACACTGAATTTTTAAAATCTCATGCTATCCCTATCAAGAAGAGAGATATTAAACTATAGCTTTTTAACCTTCTGAAGATCCTTTAATTATTTAAATTCTTCTTGAAATTTCGTTTAAATATAATTTCATAAATGATCTTTGACTTTTACAATAAGCATATTTCTGCTGTTGAGTTAGATCTTGAGAACACTTTAATATGAAATGAATTTTCTTTGCCATATAAAAGTGTTCTTCCCTGACTATTTCTTTCTCATGATTTAAATTACTTACAATATCTTTTTTAAAGGGAGTAAGCTCAGGGAAAAAAGATATTCTATTTGATTCTACATTTCCAGAACTCATCTATATTCTCATCCAAAATCTTGTAAATCAGTTTTAATGTGTCGAATTATATCATAATGACGGAAATCAATGTAATATTGACCGCATATCTTAAATTTTATTTATACTATTATTTTTCTTATATTAATTTCAGAGCGAGGAATCTATTAAGCTGTTAATATAATTTTAGCAAATATGGTATTAAACTCATTCAAAAAAAAGCATGGAGAAAAGAAGAAAAGAAGGATCACAAAAATCAAATTTTTATAAAAAAAGATTATTAAAGGTGAAATCCAATGTAAGGTTGAAAATTTTGCTTTCCTTCTTATTATTAAACTAAAATGAAAATATTAAAACAGAACACAAATTTATAGAAGAAAATTATAATACAAATGTCTTATAGTAGTTTATTTATTTTGTCTTAGTGGAGATATTTAAATGCATTTACTTCAAGGAACTCCTCAAGATTGTTTTTATGGTAATTAAACAAGCAAAAGCCTTCGGTAATATTAAATTATGAATCTATTTTTTTTTTAAAATTTTGAATTCTTGGATTCTAAGAAATAAATGCTTTTAACAAATTTATTTAATAATTTTCTTTTTGTTTTTGCACTTTATTTTAATTTCGGTTAAATTAAGAAAGCAAATATATATTAGCATATTTTATTAAGCATATTATTTAAAATTTAAATATTTAAATTCTCTTATTTTATTGATAAATTAATGAGAAGGTTTAATATGAAATTACCCTTGGGGAAACTTAAACATAAATTTTTAGCTCAGTTACTCTCAAAAATAGAAATTCAAGATAGTAGGGTAGTAACAGGTTCTAAAATCGGAGAAGACGCTGCCGTTATAGAAATACCTGGTGATAATTACTTGGTTGTTAAAACTGATCCTGTAACCTTCGCAACTGATCAAATAGGGTATTATACTGTAAATGTGAATGTAAATGATCTCGTATGTACAGGAGCTCAACCTAAATGGTTTCAATCTACAATCTTATTACCTGAAAATAGCACTACAATGGGATTAATTGAGAATATATTTAAAGATATTCACGATACTTGTAAATCTATGGGGATAACTGTAATAGGGGGTCATACTGAAATTACACCTGGTCTTGATAGACCTATAATAACAGGTTCCTTAGTAGGAGAAGTTAAAAAAAATAAACTTGTCTTGACTTCAGGAGCTGAACCAAATGATGCATTGATTTTAACCAAAGGTGTTTTTATAGAAGGAACATCTATTATAGGTCGTGAAAAGGAAGATGAGTTAATAAAACATAAGTGTAGTAAAAAATTTATAGATAAATGTAAAGATTATCTTTATAATCCTGGGATAAGTGTATACAAAGAAGCATTATTGGCAAATAAGAATTTCATAGTAAAATCAATGCATGACCCAACAGAGGGAGGAATTGCCACTGGCATCGCTGAAATGACAATAGCTTCTAATACTGGTGTTTTGATAGAGGAAAAAAAAATAAATATTCTTCCAGAACCAATGGAATTAAGTAAAATTTTTAATCTCGACGCATTGAATACAATTTCTTCAGGAACGTTATTAATTGCTTTAAATAATGATATGGCAGATGAATTAATGAATTTAATGAAAGAAAATAATATTCTAGCTACAAAAATAGGAATTTTTTTAGAAAAAGAGAAAGGATTAAGAATTAAAAAAAAGGATGGAACAATACATCCTTTAAATTATACTGAGACTGATGAAATAACAAAGATTTTTTAAATATTTATGAAAAGAGTGCTAAATTTATTCAAATTTTATTGATAAAACCTAGTTTCTCTTTATTTAAATAAGATTTTTATTTTCAAAATTTTATTTTATAATATAGTTACCCTAAATAGTAATATATATAAAATATTGTTTAATATTGAATAAAATACTGATTTATCTAATAATTGATTAAAGTTGGTATATCAAGAATTACAAGATATATTGGAAATCTTGCAAGGAAGAACTATAGAGAGGGATTATAACCTTAATATTATAAATAATGTTTTAATGGAAGTAATAAATAAGAAAAAAGACAAATTTAAAGAATTTAAACAAGATATTAAACTAAAATGGGAACATTTTAAACAAGAAAATCAAAATCGAATTATTAAAAAATCATTTACATCATTTTTCTATAATAATTTTCATGTTTTTTTCAAATACTTCTTACATTTTTTTTTTGGCTTCAATGAGCAATCCTTAGAATTAATAATTAAAGAAAAATTTTCAGATAAGATAATATCCTTCGAATTTATTTACGATTTAACAGAACAAGAAGAAAAATACTTAGATCTTATTTCACACCAATTTGAAGTTAACATATTATATGGTTTTTCATTTCTTTCAGGATATCTTTTCTTTCTTATTCGCCTTTTAGGGATCGAAATCAGAAAATCAATTCAAGAAAAATTCTTTATCTCACTTGAAGGTTATAATGTGAAAAACGGAGGAAAAAACAAAAAGATAAATTTTATGATAATAATTAAAGATAGTAAAGACGAGATCTTCAATTCCTATTATCGTATGGTTTTATTTTATTTTCTGAGGCAGTATAAAGAGATTCCAGAGGATTACTTTAAGAATTTGTTAAAAGGAAGAGAAAAGTTATATCAAATTGCTTTAGATGAATATCCATCTTCAAAAGAGAAATTAATCGATTTATTATATTATTTTTATAAAAAATGCAATATACTAGAAAGCTTTTCTCCATTATTAGATTTCTTTAATTTTGTGGGTTCACGTGTCGAAGATTCTATTTTTTCTAAAGAGACCATCATAAAGAAGGAATTTTTAGATAATCTGGATTACAATGCTGATAAGAAAAATTCGATAGTAAAATTATTTGATTACCTTGATAAAAAGTCTAGTTTATATTCAACTTTTCAAGCAAATAATTTACCATCTCCAAAATCTCAGCTAAATCTTTTTCTACTATATATGACATATTATTTTGGTAGTGGTCTTGAGGCTTTAGAAGTTGGAGATTTACTGCTTCTTCCCAAAGTTTTTAAAACTACATTAGATCAGCATAATAAAGATCAAAATGATGTAATTGGAGCTAGTTCAATTAAAAATATAAATACATTTTTGAACTTTTTATCTGCTCTATCAAATATAGAAAATATTAACCTATTTTTTGATAGGATATTTAAAAAAAATGTTTCTCAACTTAATTTTGGCTTTTTTAAAACATTTTTAAAGAGCTTAAACTCAGATTTTTCTAATAAAATTGCACAAGAAAATCAAATTCTCTCTGAAAATCCACAAAACACTCCATATACATTTAATATTATAGTTGACCATATTTGTAGAATTCTCTATATATTAATAGATAAGATATTCCTTAGAAGAACCCCAGATGATGCTTCCAAAAATTTTATTGATCCACGTAGTAGATACATCGGTAAGAATATTGCTTTAAGAGTATTGGAGTTGTTCATTTTTCAAGACATAAACTATTCTGATGATGTTTGGCCTGATTACGTCATAAGTTTAAATCAAGTTCGGTTGAAAAACGAGCTTAAAAAATATAAAATCTCTATCTCAAATGAGGATTTCTATTCTGCTCAAGAATTAACAAATATAATGGGTACCTATAGTATTCAATCCTTTTCTGATGAGATTTTTTTTGAGGAATGGTTAATATATGAAATAATTATACCCTTAAACAGTTTAATATTACATATTCGAGACGGTGTGAAAGATCCATCAAATGAAATAGAAGTTTATGAGAAATTAAGTGAGTATTTAATCTCTGATATTAATGACAAGCAAATTATAGAAGAATTTAAATCCTTTTGCCAAAGTCTTGCTCCTTTCTGGAAAAAAGTTAAGTGAACCTTAGATTTATATCTTATCCAATATCAAATATCTCTAAAAATCCTAAGAAGTTCTTTTGAATATCTATTATTGGTAAATTTATGAATTTTTTTTTATTGAAATCATTTAAACAGATTACTCCTGAAATCATTTTAATATTATCCATTAATTGTACCTTAATATCTTCTAAATTTGATACGCATAATATAGTTGGATTGTTAAAATTCCTAAATCCTTCAGTTAGTACCAAATCTATGTTATAGGGTCCATTATCTAACCATAGAAGAAATTTTTCTAAATTGAAAGCATTTAAATCAATAAAAATGGCGATTTCAAAATCATTATTTTGAATCACGGAATAAGACGCTCCAGATTCCCTGATTATATAAGAATCTTTTCCTTTTTTATCAATTGGGTGATGTTTAACATTTTTTATTACTGCAACGTTATAATTTAGATTTTTTTTGAGTAATTTTATAGCATTTGCAATAAAAAATGTTTTTCCAGATCCCGAATATCCTATTAAATTTATAATTTTAAAATTCATGTTTTTTATTTATTTCCAAGTTATAATCGTTAAGCTCCATAATTTAAAATAAGATATTATGATTTCTATTTACGGGAGTTTTAATAAAAAAACATTATAACATTTGCCGTTTAATATATATTTAATTAAGATTATTATATATTGAAATTAAGAATTCTTTAACTTTTCATGCCCAGTAGAAAGGAAAAAATCGTATTTGACGCCAACTTTTTTATTTGCATGCTTCAAATCAAAGCACGTAATATTTTAGGAAATTTAGTCAAGGTTAGAGAAGATTTAGGTTATGATTATTATATATCAGAAGTTGTACTTGATGAAATAAAAGCTCCTCATACTTTTAAAGAAAAATTACAGCAAATAATAAATGTAGAAAAAGTATTACCAAATGAAATTGATGTCATAAAAGATGAGTTAAGTAAGTATAACATTCGGTTTCCAGCTCAAGATCCTGACCTTTCTCTTGTCTTTATAGGAAAAAAACTAATGGAAGATGATGAGAATATACAAGTCCACCTCGTCACTGACGATTTTAAATTAGCTAAAAACACAGGTATGGTCTATAGAGGAAAAATTAATATCTTATCACTTTCTAGCTTTCTTTTAAAAATTCAGAAATCAGTTACTCAATCTCAACTAAGAAATTATTTTAAAAATCTTTGGAAACGGAGTTTAAATTATACTTTATCATACATGATTGAACGGTCTAAAGTTTACGCAGCAGAAACAAAAATAATGTGGTTAATTGAAAAAGCTATTGCTGTTACAGAAAAAACTATAATCTCAAGTGATAATGAACTAGAGAATTCTGAGGGGGGTGTGAAGTTTGAGATTGGTGCATCTAAGTATGCTGAGGAAATTGATATTGCTGAGAAATATATTGCAAATCTGGATCTTCCGCAGAGTGAAGAGGAGAGAATAATAGGGATCGTAAAATTTCTTGAAAATTTGAAGATTTCTAGAGAGTATGTAATTCGAGCTCGAGAGGCGATCATTAAAAGCGAGACAAAGGAAGCAGTAACATTTTTAAAAAAGGGGAATGGATTTTTATCATCTTTACTTCAAGTTGCTTCTGGACAATTGAAAAATGTAAAGGATTATGAGATAATAGAACAATTAATATGTTCTGAAATTAGTAAAATGGAATTTTTAAGAGCATTTTTATTAGTTTCTCTTGGGCGGATTAACGCAGCAATAGATTCGCTTGAAAGAGCTGCGCTCTTTTCTGTTATGATTCATAATTATAAAACTTGTTTAACCTTAAATTATTTAAAAGCCTTAATTTACCTCTTTCATGGATTATTTAAAAGTGCTGTCCAAGCATATAACTTTACAGAGGAGTTAGCCGATCTATATAACGATGACAAATTAAAATTAAAATGTTTAATAGGTAAAGCGATAACTCTTTACATTCAAGGTGAAGAAACAAATGCGGCGATGGAAATCATGGAAGAGATTTCAACAATGGATTTAGATAAAAATTTCTTCGATGCAATTATTGTATATGGTGAGCTTGGAGATTATTTCTTGGCTTTAGGGCATTCTCAAATTGCTACTAATCTTTATAACCAAGCATTAGAGATTTCTATTGATTATAAATTAACATTTAAAAGTGAGATCTTGATAGGAAAACTAAAAAGATCATATATTTCTACCGTATTGGATGGATACTCAGCAGAAGATATGGTTAGTAAAATAGATCTCTTATTAGATAAAGCGTATATGATAAAAGATGTTGAAAAATACAACGAACAGATTAAAAAAATATCGAGTTTTAACAAATTATTTTATACACCATTTTCCTACATTAAAGGCAAGAAAAAAATAATCTCCTACTCAAAACTACCAAAAGAACTTCAAGATGATTTCTTGGAAGTTGTGTATTTTGAAAAACTAGAAAAAATTCAAAAGCAAACTGGAGAAGATGAAAAATCAGAAATTTCAATTCTTTTCATTGTTTATCATTACGAATTAGGGTTATTCGCCTTAAAAGTGAAAACTAGTGAAAGAGTAACTGGAATTGCCGAGAATTATACCCTTAAAATAAAACCAACAGCAAGACTTAAAATATATAAACCTGATGAGAATCTACGAGATAGGTTTTTAATTCGAGCAATTATAGAAACAACAGCAATAAATCAGGTATCAATAGACTATACACTTCCGTCCTTCTTTAAGCAGTTAAATCTATAATTCTCTTTTTATATAAATAGGATTGGTAAGCAAAAATATTTAAAAAATTAGATTTAATTTTTTCTTGTACTCTTGTCTCGTTTCTCTCTTCCATACACCATTTCTAAGATAGAGAATCTCTTAATTTTCCGTTCCACAAATCTAATAGGAAATTTAACTTAACTATTGGTATGATATTAAAAGATCTAAATTCTCAGTTATTGTTTTGTATGGTTCTCCTATAGTAATAACAACAGATATTCGTAAAGTAGTATTATTAACTAACCATGGTACTTTTACTAAAATTTTAGGAATTTTAGTAATATAACCTTGTTTGAGCATATCAATATGGAAAGTAATTATGTTTTTTTCTTCATTAATAGTATAATTATTTGAGTTAATTTGATTTAAAGTCGGATTTACTAAGTCAGAAAAAGCAGGCATTACTGAAGATAAAATATCGCTTATTACACTTTTTTCTCGAAAACAGAGATCTCGATTTGGAGGTTTCTCTTTAAATCTTGGTTTTTTTTCAATTAATTCACAGTCTTTACCACTACCTATGTAAACATCAATATTTTTCAGGACTAACTCGCTTTCATTTTCAATTTCTATACCAAAATTGATTATTTTATTTATTTTTTTAAAATGCTCATTTCTCGCAATGATAAACTTTTTCAATTTAGTAATATAGTATTCTACATCCGCAATAAAATTCTTTCTATTTGTAGTTCCCATAGATTTAATATTCTCAAAATCATCTAGGATTGCGTTTTTTACTTTATTCAACTTCTTATTAAGAAATTCTTCATGGTAAATTGTCTTTAATTTCTTAGTAATTTGATCTTCGTTTAATTTTAAATTTACATTAACAAAAGGATATTCTCTTATTTCTTGACGATCAATTTCTCTAATTCGTCTCTTATGAGAGCAATCTCTCGTATATGATGCTCCCAATCTTTCAAATCCGACATCTTGATTTCCAATTTCTTTCTTAAATTCATATATCACTCCTTTTTGCCGTTTTAGTATTATGATGAGAATTCTATCATAGTTAGGAAGAGAATACTCTGAAATTGAAACATTATCTTTATCTCCAGATAAAAAGAATTCTTTAAATTCAATGGTAAGGGAGGGATCAAGATGTTTTTGTACTAATTGAATAATGGTCTGATCATTTACAAAATTTATATTTTTATGCCTTCCATTATATTTCTCATTTGTTTCACCAATACCAATAATTAGGTAAGATTCATCAATATCTATATCTATTCTTTTAATATTCATTAAAGATAGAATATCTCTTAATAATTCCATCCTTTCTAGGACTTTTCTGTTAAGATCTGAAGAGTAAATTTCATACATGTCATATTTGAATTCTAAATACTCCGATTCTTTTCCCTGCAATAGTTCGCTTAAGTGAAACTTCATTGATTATCATCGATTGGTTTTATATAAATAAAAGAACCATACTTAAATATTTATTGATTTAAAGAAATATTCTATTAAATCGAGGTATATAAATCTCTTTCCTTCAAAAATTAAATGTTCTAATACTTATTTGATTTAATATAAGGTTATTAAGTCTGGAATAAATAGATTTACATAATATAATTATTGTTGTATAATCTAAATTTGTAGATATGTAATT
>SDBS01003449.1_pt1 | contig 15542 bp, 14 predicted proteins | sample 2277091 | NCBI WGS metagenome assembly SDBS01 (sample SAMN10404972, study PRJNA504765) | marine sediment metagenome | isolation source: marine sediment core GS10_PC15, 163 cmbsf | place: Arctic Ocean: Southern Knipovich Ridge | collected 2010 | reverse complement strand
AATGTACCCCGCACTAATTAGACGTGAGTTTACCGCTCCCTCACGGTCGCGGCTCTGTAAGTAAAAAACCCCACGTGAAACCCCGACAGAAGAAATTGGGGCAGGCGTGGGATAATCGTATAATCTTTGAAGATTGACAGTATAATTTATCCGGTCTATAATGTCGGCGTTTATCTTTGGAAAGGGTCTATTATGGATTTCGAGCAGAATAATAATCGGACAGAAACAACAGTACCAATACCGGCAGCAGGCATACACAAGAAGCGAACGGGCTGGAGGATTTTCTGGGGCGTTATTCTGGCGCTGTCAGTTCTGGCAAATATTGCGCTGTTTATGATGCTAATCGGTGTAGTTGCGGTCTTTGCGACAGGCCAAAGCGGCATTCTTGTCGAAGAAGTTATACAAAAGGGGCCGCGAACGAAAAAGATTGCGGTAATTTCGGTGCAGGGCATCATAAACAGCGGTCAAGCTCAGGATGTGTACGAGCAGCTAAAGTTGGCACGGGATGATGAATGGGTAAAGGGATTGATTATACGTGTAAATTCGCCTGGCGGAACGGTTTCAGCGAGCGACCGGATTTACAATGAAATCCGCAAGTTCAGGGAGAAAACTGATAAGCCGGTTGTCGCGTTTATGCAGGGCACTGCAGCTTCAGGTGGTTATTATGTGTCAGTAGCATGCGAGACAATCGTAGCAGAGCCAACCACGATTACCGGCTCGATTGGCGTGATAGCGGGCCATTTTGTTTTACAGGAATTGCTGGAGAACACAATGCTGAAGCTTGGCTATAAAGCGTCCGCCGAACAACAACGGGACTCGTTATCGGCCTGGTCGCCCAACTCAGCGGGGTCCCACAGCTTCATCGTCACGCCGATGACCTCACACCCCGCCGCGGCCAGAAGCGCGGCTGCCACCGATGAATCCACCCCCCCGGACATCGCCACCACTACCCGGGCGCCGGCGAATTTTTGCAAATCCGGTTTGTTCATACATCAACCCCGGCGGGTGGCAGTGATAAAGGCCTCGGCCAGCCGCTGAGTATTTTGGTCATCCTCAGGCATGATTTCCGGGTGCCATTGGACGGCCAGCACAAACCGCTTACCGGGAACATCTACGCCTTCAATCACCCGGTCTTCCGGTGCATGCGCATTAACCTGCAAATCCCTGCCGAGGTCCTTGACCGCCTGATGGTGCGCGGTGGAGACGCGGATTTTATCATCCCCGATTATCTCGTACAATCGCGTGCCTTTTTCAATAGTGACATCATGAAAGCGCCGGTAGAACAGGCCGCCGCGGGAATGGTTGTTGGTTGGTTTTTCCCGTTGTTCCAACAAATCTTGATATAGTGACCCGCCATAAGCGACATTCAATGACTGGATTCCCCGGCAAATGCCCAAAATCGGCAAGCCGATTTTGTCGGCCTGCTGAATTGCCATAATCTCAAATTGGTCGCGATCCGGCGCCAGTTCGAGCGTTTTTGTTTGTACGTCTTCTTTAAACCGATGCGGTTCGAGGTCTTCGCCGCCGGTGAGCAAAAGGCCGTCGAGCGCGCCGACCAGCCGTTCGACTTCCTCCGGATCGGTCGGGTTGGGTAGCAGGATCGGCACGCCGCCCGCCCGCCGAATCATCTCGGCATAAGCGCGATGTAAAAACTCAAACGTGTACGGCGTGGGATATTCCCGCCGATCGTCATGCGGGGCAATCCACATCGTCATTCCGATCAATGGCCGCATTGTTTTGGTCTCTCCCCTTAAAAAGAAAACAAAATAGCCAGGTGCATCCGAGCCTTAGCCGGATAACCGTGGTGAATCACCCGGCGGCCATAATCCAGTCGCAAAGGCCCCACCGGCGAAATGTACTGCAGCCCAACCCCGAGGGTTACCAGAACATGTTCCAGTTTCACATCCGCAGGCCTGTCCCAGTTGTTTCCCAGATCGCCGAATACCGTAAACCATAGTTTCCAAATTACGGGCGTGCGCATCTCAACGTTGGCGATGCTGAAGAACTGGCCGCCGGACGGCGAGCCGTCCTTGGCCAGCGGACCGATGAGGTTTTCCTGGTATCCCCGAATGGAATTTGCCCCCCCTAGGTAAAACCGGTCGATTGTCGGCACGGTGTCCTTACGTGAATGTTCCATTACATAACCGACTTTTAATCGTGTGGCAAAGATACTTGCCGCGTACAATTGGTACCGGGCCCAGGAGCCGACGGCTTTATAGAACTCCACATCACCACCGAGGAAACTACCGGCCCACTCCAGATCCAGTCGGGTCAGTGACCCAGAGGTCGGGACCAGAATATTCGGCCGGGTATCTTTTTCAAAAGTCAATGCGATTTTATTAGTCAGCGATATACCTTCTGCTTGCCGCAATTGACGTGAATTCAAACTATCGATATCGAATTTGACATCTTCATGGATAAACGATAACCAGGCCTTCTTGGTCAATCCCGAGCTGAAATGAAAACTCAATTCCCCCGCATATTTTGTTAGCCAATACTGATGGATTGCCGAGCGTACCCGCGGTTCGAAGGATAATTGCGCGGTCGTCGGCAAACGTAACCCAAAAATCCATGGCTCGGTATAGCGGGCCACAAACCGGTGATACAGTACCGTCCATTCAGTCAGCCAGGTATCCACTGTCCGGAACTCCGACTTGGCCTGCAACGACCACCGGCGGCCGGTACCGAACCAATTCCGTGTGCCCCATTCCAGCGAATAATCCCAGGTCAGGTCATGTTGTTCCCCCCGCGCCCCGCTCTGTCCGGCACCGGTTGAAAAATCGATATATGAAGGTTTGCGCTCGACTACTTTGACGATAAAATCCGGCGCCCGTTTCGGGAGCGTGTCGAAGGATGTGGTGTCGGTTTTGACCTGCAACCTGGTGAAAGTGAATATTCCAGTGCGGTAAATATTGTTCTGTGATTCGATAATTCGTTTCCGGGAATATAAATCTCCGGGTTTGAAGTCCAATTCACGACGGATAACTCGGGCCTTGGTATGTGAATTCCCGACAACGTCAACCTCCCCGAAGCATACTTCGGGTCCGGGTTGTACGGCAATGGTGATATGTGCCGTGTCCCAGCGGGTGGAGTCGATGTCCCAATAAGGAGTGAACCGTGCATAGGGATGCCCATGGTCGGCGTAGGTCATCTGGCACTGCAGGAGAGTTTGCTGTAACAGTAATGGATTCGCGGGCTTTCCGCGTCGCAATTGTCGCAGCCAGCGGTAAGTTCGGCCCGCGGTCCGGGAGCTGTCACCGGTCAGGATCACCTCACCCCAATATGTTCGTGGTCCCTCATCGATAAAAACCTCAATAATCGCCCGCTCGTTTTTCTTGTCCTTGCGAATGGTAATAAAAACCCGGGCATGCAAAAACCCGTGTCGTTGAAACAGTCTGACAATCGCCGTGCGGTCACGTTGCCACGCATTCCGGAGTACCCGTGGCCGTTTGCGAAAGCCCAGGAACGACCAGGCCGAACGGGGAACCATTTCCATTCGTCGGCGAATCTCACGCTCGGACAAATGTTCGTTGCCGTTGATGATGAGCTTTTCAATTTCCGGCTTGCGGCGCAACCAGCGCTCGTTCTCCTCGGCTACGGGGAGTTTTTCGGCCGCCCAGAGTAGGGACCGGTCGGTGGCCCCGGGACCACGCCACGGGAGGATCACCGCCATGACCCACAAGAAGATAAGCAGGGGGAAACGATATTTCCGGAAAGCGTGAGTGTCCATCGGTAGCTAATACTCCCAATTCAGATGCAGGTTGAGACGGTACTTGTTTTTTTCATCCCACCGCCCGTCAAGGTACAAACCCCGTCGAATGCGGTATTCAAACCCCACCTCCTGCCCGCGGTCCAGCGTTACCCGGCTGCTTCCGTATACGTAGAAATTGCGCAGAAAATAACTCCCCACCGTCAGTTCAGTCTCCGCGGTGCTGGCGCCGGGCCGGACACTGATTGTTTCGATACCCAGGGTGCGGGCCATCTCTCTTTCCAACTGTGAGAAAAACAGGTTCGAGGCGGCAAACTTGATGCGGTCGAGGTAAATCTTGCCCTCTTCAGAGGGTGAATCCAGGTTCATCGGACGATTGGCCGCCAGAAGCAACAGGATGTCCTGCTCGGAATACGGCGACCCTTCCGCCGAACTGATCAGTGGTTCCGAGGCATATCCCCCCACCAGCAATGTCAAATCGACGTCCCGCGCATATTCCGCCTGTTCGGTCTCGCCCTCGGCCTGGTTCGCCGCGGCACTTGGTATACGAAACGACACTTCCAGATCCAACCGGGGATCGCTGCTTCCCGGCTGGTCAAAGGTCAACCCGCCGCGTTCAATACGTCCCACCCGGTCAAACACATATACCTTGCTGCGCCCCGGGACAAACTCCGCGGTTCCCAGAATGGAAACCACACCATATTCCCGCAGTAAGCGAAGGTCGAACTCCAACTCCGCCTGCACTTGGTCGTTGCGAATCCAATAATTCCCGGGGGAAATTACGGCGACATCCCAATCCCAAAGAGAAGTGTCGGGCAAAACGATTTCTTCATCAAAGGAAAACGGTTCGCGGTCCTCGCCTTTAAGCACCACAATTGTGCCGGAGATTTGGGGCGGAGAAGACCCCGCTACAGCAACGTCGATATCCACCGTCAATTCGTAGTCCTGGAATTCGAATTGCACCGGGACATCGTCACCGGAAAGGCGTAGGTTATAGATATAAGAATCAACTGACTCCACGATGATTGTGCCGGTGGCGGAGATGTTCGGCTTATCATTGCGGCCATTAATCTTTCCGGTGGCGCGGATGACTTTGATTGTATCATGGCGCAATTCCAGTTCTACATTGAGTTCTTCGATCGGGTTTTCAATCTCCACGGTTTTAACCGTGCCATCGCTCAGATGCGCTGACCCGCCAAACCAGGGCTGCTGGGGAGTGCCCGTCAGTTGGATCGACATTTCCCACGGCCCGCGCACCGATTCAACCACGTTCGGTAAAAACCAGGTAACGGGGGCCAACGCCTCGCCTCGACCGGTGACCGTAAAATCCTGGGGTATTGGCAGAATGCGCGGCTTGACCGGCGCAAAGGCCAGATCGACGGGAAATACTCCTTGCCCGGTGAAACGCCATTCGGGGTGCAGCAGCATCGCCGAGTCGACTCGCAGTTGCCGACTCCGGTAGGAGAAGGCGCAGGTTAACTCGCCGATCGACTCGCCGAGATATGTCAGATCGGAAGCCGTTCCCGAACCGGTGATATGCGGGTACTCGAAATTCCCGCCCAGTCTGGCCTGCAATTGAATTTGACCGGTCAGGGGAATTCCCGGGAGCATCCGTTGCCAATACGGCGTAAATTGAAAGCCGTCGATGGATACCCGGGCCTCCATGCGCGTATCAAACTCAATACGGCCTTCCCCCCGCAAGCGTCCCAGTTCCCCCTCGATGGCAAACGGCTCGAAAGCAAAACCACCATCGTCAATGGTCCAGCGAATTGTATCGGAGACAAAAAAGCGCTGTTCTTGGAAGTCGCCGGCAAAATCATACAGGCGGATCGGGATTGTATCGTTGACCCAATCCAGCCAACCGTTGGAGCAAATGGAAACAATGGGAAAGTGGGCGCATGCCGAATCGATAAAAACCTCTGTTCCGGCGAAACGCAGCCGGGCCGCGAGAGAATCCATCGGCAGCGACCATCCGACGGCCTCACCCCACGAGAGATGGGCTTCGCCGGCACGGTCATCGAACACATGCTTAATATTAAAATGCCCGGAAAACATTCCTGTGTGCAAGTCAAATACACGCAGCGAGTCTGATTCAAATCGGCCGATTAAATCCGGCGATGCGGTCTTCCCGATCAAACTGCAGAAGGCATAGCCGCGGCCGCTCAGACTGTCGATGAAGGTCTGCCCGTCGAAATCACGGAGGTCATTAAAATACACGTTGGCGAAAATGTCGGCCGAGTCGGCGTATTGTACAAAACCCTCCAGGCGGGTAACCGTGTTTTTATATGTCACCATGAAGCCGTCGTAAAATGTGACGGCATCAGTTGTAACCTCAAGGTGACCTTCGGCCGCATCGAAAGTGTACTTATCGAACCGGCCCGCTTCGAGCCCGAGATCGAATTCCAGGAACATCTCTTTTTCCGTCAATCCCCGGCCATCCATCCACATTTCGCCGGAAAGGTCGCTGGCGAATGTCTGGAAGGCCACTTTGTTGAGATTGAACCCGTCAACCCGGCCGGTATATCCATACACCGGCACATCGCCCGCCAGATCCAGGAACCCCGACCCGGAAAACCGGGCCGCCAGCGCCATTCCGTGCAAATACGGCAGGTCGACCCGTTTGTCACGGTAGCGAAAAACCAGCGAAAGCCCCTGCACGGCACGGCCGCTGATGTCCCCGGACAGATTGCCTTCACCGGAGATTAGCCCACCGGAATCGATGGTAACCGTGCCGTCATACCGCGCATGGCCGGTGATTCTGGAGCCCGACACTTGCGCAATTTCATCTAATGACAGCGGGTCGGTCCTCACCCGGAGGGGCTTTTCGGCGCCGACCGAGCCGGCCAACTGCATAACCGACTGCGGTGTGATAATCGAAAGGGAATCGATTTCCCAACCGGTGTCGGTCGATCGGCCGGCCCCGTGAATTTCCACGGGATCCAGATTCAATTCGGGCAGACTGAACGATGCATAGCGGACCTCCCACGAAAGCGCGCCCGCGATATATTGAATTGCAGCGGACAGCTTAAGACCTGCCAGGTGCAAGCGGTCCCTTCCCGCCGCGCGGAAATCGGCGTCAACAATGGCCAATGTATCAATCTGAATATCAGTCCCGGTCGTCCGCTGTTGTCCTTTCTCCGGAGTTGACAGCCGGGCCCAGGCCTTGAGGGTCGAATCGGAAGGCAGAAACAGGCGAAGCCCCTGGAAATCAACTCGTTTGAATATCCATCGCCCTTGCCGGATATTCGACAGCCGGTAAGACAACCCCACTTGCCGGGCGGCCAGGATTGTATCAGTCGGCCGGTCGGCGTTAATGACGGCGAGGTCCTTAAGCACCAGGCCGTTGTAATACGGCCCGGAGATATCGCCGATAGTAATGCGCAGGGGAATGCCGGCCGGGACCCCCGCATTGAGTCGGGAGCCGATATAGCTTCGCAAAACGCCGGTACGTATTGCCAGAAACACAATCAGTACCGGGAGAACGATTAACACTGCCACCAGGACAATCGGTATTTTATACCGTTTGCGCACCACACGGTCCTTTGCCTTTTGCCGATCCCGGCCATACGACAACTTTCACTATCAATGTATAACATCGACCGCATTCAATCAAAAAAAACCCCCCGACGAATTGGGGGTTTGACAGTATATTTGCTTGCCCTCGGTTGCGTCAGCGGTTTCGTGCCGGTCAGCCCTTGGGCTGACGTAACAGGCTGCCACACGAAGGGTCAGCCCAAGGGCTGACCCGCACAGGAAAAAACTGCGTCAGCGGTTGATTTTATAGTCGACGGGGGTGCTTCCCAGCGAGTCGGCGCTCTGGAGGATTCGACGACGAATTTCATTTAGCCGTATAATCGACATTGAATCAGCACTGAGCAGTGCTCCACGGCCCCCATTTCCCTGCTGGACCAGTCGGGATTCGCCGTCTACCCGGATTGGCCGGCCTTCCTTCAAGTAACTTGGCGTCCCGGCGCGGCCCACGACTAATTTGACTTTAAGCGCGGTTGTGCCACCGCGAAGGATGTCAAAAAGCACCCGGTCGCCGGGTGCGGTTTTGGCCATCAGTTTGCGGAAATGGCGAACAGTCCGCACGGGGACCTGATTGAATGATCGGATGAGATCTCCTCGCTGCAAGCCGTATTTCTCCGCCGGAGTATTTTCCACTACTCCGCCGATAACCACGCCCTGGTCGGTATGATAATACTGGGCCAGGACTGAGTGCAGGTCGGACACATATATTCCCAGGTACGGATAATCCTCGCCATCACCACCGATGACCCGTTGGGCCACGTCCAGCGCCGTATTGATCGGCACCGCAAGGGCCACGCCGGAGGTGGGTAGTTCGATTTTGAATGATGGCAGATGCCAGGTTTCAGTCGGGTTTTCCGTCCGGCGTATGCGCATGGCGGGGATTTTGCTGGCTTCCGACACCTTCGCCTTGACCAACCCCACAATTTCCCCCGAAGAGTTGATCACCGCCCCTCCGGAATTGCCGGCCGATACCGCCACGTTCATCTGGATGGCGGTGCCATCCGGGCGAAAACCGTTGATTGTGCCCCAGGATACCGATTGCGCACAACCATAAGAGTTGGCCAATATCACAATAATCGAGCCGGTACGGAGGGCATCGGAATCGCCCCATTCCGGTGGGGTCAGCCCTGGGGCTTTGGTAGACAAAACCGCAACATCGGCGGCAGGATTCTTGCCGATCAGCGTCGCCTCATATACCCTCATGTCAGGGAGTTCGACCAAAAAGCGATCCCGGCCCTCGGCCACCAGGGCCGTCGTCAGGATATGCCCCGAGGTGTCCAATACTATGCCTGAGCCGATGAAAGTGGAAAGCACCGCCCCTTTACGGGCGTCGGACTGCCGCCCCGAGGCGGTCGGCGAGCGGGTAATTGCCCGAATGGTAACCACCGAAGAATGTAGTTTCTCCGCAATCGATTGGATGTCCCGCTCAATTAATTGCAAAAAACTTGGGCCATCCTGTGCGGCGGCTTGTCCAGCCAATCCGCCTTCCCCGATAAGCAGGAGAACAAAGATGATATGGAAAACCCGTTTCAAGTACCCTTTCGCACCTCCTCCAGGCGAATTGTCATCCAGCATAAAGTTTTACTGCCGGGCCGTCTCCTTGTTCCGAAAAATAGGGTTTTTTCCGAGCAAAACAAAAAAGCCGCCCGGACAGGCGGATGTGTTGTCGCGATAACTGCTTGGAAATCAGAAGATTAGCTGCGCATTTACCTGTTCGGCCGGCACCGTGGGCATGACATAATTCAGCGGCGTGCGCAACGATGTCTCATCGATCAGGCTGATTCCAGAAACTACAAAGTTTTCTGTCGGATCGACCGACCCTGCCACTCCATCCAGATAATAGCCATTCAGGTCATGACCGGAGATACCCTGGGTAAGAGCCACGCTGCCTTCAATCAGGCCGTTGTCGGTATCATATCCGGTCCAGATGACTACCGCCAGAAGCGCGGTCACCAAGCCGACTACCGCAAATCTTCTCTGGCCAATCAGCACCCCACCCAAGTCGACAAGATTGCCCCGCATCCGCGCCGGGAGCCCGCGGATCACCGACCAGATCGATGGCCGCATGTGCCGGAGTTCTTCCTGTTCGGCTTCCCAGGTATTAATCCTGGCTCGAAGCCGCAAGTTGAAATCAGCGCGCGCTCGCACCTTATCGATTTGTGCGGTTTGTCCCTTGATCTCGGAGAAATAGAACGCCTCACGCCGGCAGGACGGGCATTCCTCGAGGTGGGCGGCGAGTTCTCGCCGCCGTTTCTCGGAGAGCGTATCGTCACATCGTGCGGACAGGTACCAGTGTGCTTTTCGACAGCGCACGGCGCTCCTCCAGTTTGGGCCGCAACTCATCTTTTAAGATGCCGCGAGCCCGGTTGACCCGGGATTTGACGGTGCCCAGGGGCACCTCCAGAATCTGGGCCACTTCCTCGTAGCTCATTTGCTCAACATCGCGCAACACGAATGCGGTCTTATATTTCACCGGCAGTATGGCGATGGCCTTATCCAGGATTATCTTCAGCGATTGTGGGCCGGGTTTGGTGTCTTGCAGTTCCATTCCCTTGGCCTGCATATCGAAGATGCTGAAGAATTTGAATTTTTTCTTCCGGCGCAGTTCGTTCTTGGCGAGGTTCAACGCGATCGTGTAAATCCAAGTCGACAGGCAGTACGTGAAATCATAGTCCTGGCGATGTTTGTACACCCGCAGGAACGTTTCCTGGACGAGATCCTCCGCCTCGTTACGCTCGTTGAGCATGCGGAAAAGGACATTAACCAGCCGGTCTTTGTAGCGGTTCACCAATTCCTCGAAAGCGGTATAATCATCCTGCTGGATGCGCCGCATGATACCGTGGTCAATGTCTTTTTGTGTTTCCATCATTTTACCCCCGGACTGGGAACGTCCCGAGCCCGGTTAGTAAGTATACTCCTCGTAGCCCTTCTCCGTTCCCCAATAAGGTCATTTTTCTATATTTTTGCAAGAGCAAAAATCGGGCAAATTGCCGGCGATTTGCCGTAAATCGCCGCGCAAAACACATTATCTAATTGATACTCAATAAGATAGAAGAGAATGTTTTGTCGGGCCGGCGATTGCAAAAAATGGTTACCCGGACGATGTTGCACGATTTTGTGTCCCGGGGTGAACGATTTCCGGTCGTTGGTATCAAATCTGCGGCCGGCGAAAACCCTGTTTTTGCGCCGGAAGTGATACTACATTAATAAGGGATTTTTCACATTGGAGTGGTAACATCATGGAGGGACCATGAAAGAAATAAAAATGACCGGCGAAGTCCGCACCGATTGTGACTGCGAGAGCACCGGTTTGCCGGCCGAGCGTTGGGCCGAGACCGTCCTCAAAATCGGCGAGGAAGAGCTGGTCATGGAAGTCAGCATCGAGGATAAAATCATTGTCGCCATATCGGCGGGGGACGACGCGGTCTGGAAGGGGACCCTCGAGGGCCTCAAGATGCTGCTAAAGGGTGAAATCAAAGCCCGGTAGACAGCCATAAAATGGAGTAGGTCAATCGCCCTGGCGGTTGACATGTTTTTGGCATAAGTCACTTCCCAAATGTGCAGAATGTATAACAAATAGGTACAAGGAGGCTTCTCATGGCGGAGACAGTGCGGAAAATCGAGTATTTCTGCGCAACGGTGGAGGACAAACCGGGGGAGGGCCGCCGTTTGTTGGAGTTCCTCAGCGCGCATGGGGTCAACCTGATTTCGTTCACCGCCTTCCCAGTTGCGGGGGGACGCACCCAATTGGATTTTGTTCCCGAGGATGCGGCTCTGCTGCAGAAGGCGGCCAGCGAGGCCGGCTTTACTCTGGTCGGCCCCAAAAAAGCCCTCATGATTCAGGGTGATGAACGAATCGGAGTGCTGGCCGAGTATCATCTACAACTGGCCAATGCCGGGATCAACGTGCACGCGGCCAACGGCATCAGTGACGGCCGCAAACGATTTGGCTTCATCCTCTGGGTCAAGCGCGAGGATTACGAGAAAGCGGCCCAAGTCCTGGGCGCCAAATAGCTAAGTAGGGAAGGATACAAGCGAAACACAGCGATCCTGCCGGCGAATCAAACGAATGATTTAACGCCGGTTTCCAAATCGAGCAGGTATTTTTTGCGGTGCAGCCCGCCGCCATAACCACGCAAGCCGCCGCCCGCCTCGATCACGCGATGGCAGGGAATGATAATCGATATATAATTGGCGCCATTGGCCCGGCCCACGGCGCGGGAGGCCCCCGGTTTGCCCAACGCCCGCGCAATCTCACCATATGATTTAGTCTGCCCATAGGGAATCTTGCGCAGTTGCGTCCAGACCTGCCGTTCAAACTGTGTCCCTGCCAGATCGAGAGGAACAGTAAACTTTTTCAACTCGCCGGCAAAGTAGGCGGCTAATTCCTCGCGCGATTTTCGCAGAATCTCGTTGGTACCGGGAAGCAGGGGCAAGCCATACCGTTTGGTGACGCGGTTTTTGATCCGTTCCACCCCACCCCGATCCTGCCATTCCAAAAAGCATAGGCCGGTATCCGTGGCCCCGGCGATCATCTCACCCAGCGGGCTGGGCAGATCGCCAAAGATAATTTTAACGGCGGGCATAATAACTCCCCGGCGGCCGGCCGAATTGGTGGACGAACGCCTCGCGAAACCCGCTGGCCGATTGGTAGCCGCATTCGTAGGCCGCACTGAGATAATCATATCCCGATTCCAGCAATCGCCGGGCATACGCCAACCGAAGTTTCCGATGAAAAGCCAGCGGGGTCATTCCCAGGTGCAGACGAAAATACCGGCGGACGGTCGAAATATCCACCCCGGTGATGGTCCGCAGCCGGTCCTCGGTCAACCGTTCTGTTTGTGTATTATGCATCAAGTGCAACACTTCTTTAAGCCAATCCGGCAACACATCCGGAAACTGCTCGGACTTACATCGTTTGCAACCCCGCAAGCCCGCGGCAATCGCCTCTTCCCGCGTTTTATAAAAGATAATGTTCTTCAACAGCGGCAATTTGGCCTTGCAGGAGGGCAGGCAATAGATACCCGTCGAATGAACCCCGACATAGAATCGACCATCATAGGCGGCATTATTGCACCGCATGGCCTCGATCATCTTTTGCCTGCTCAAATGTTTCATGGCGGTATACTATCCCGGAAGATTGATTTTGTCTACCGAAATTCGGGCAAGGAAGTAAGAAATCCCTTAACTTCTTTCTGTATTATAGAGGAAAGGAAATAGCTGCCCAAATAAACATCTCCGCGGCGGGACAACGGGGGCCGGGCGTCATCGTTCTCTTGGAATAGTCAGAATGGTGGGAGGAAAGTCACCTATTTCATGCTGGTATATTTCATATCTATCGGCCAAGATATTAATCGATAATTGCGGCCCATTATGTAAGTAATCTTTAATCCTGCGAATCATCTTTGGACCGCCGATTTCTTGGTCTAAATTGCTGTATCTTTCCCAAATTGGATAAAGACGGAAGTATGCAGTATCGGTGCGAAGAGATAGGTCACTTTTACGCCTACAAGAGTATTCAACGAAAACAATGTATATTCCTTTGAGAATGTTTTGAATATTAATTAATTCGCTGCGAAAGTCTTCCGCTTCAGGGATGGTGTGAAAAGGTCGGACTTTAAGCCGAGTCAGCCAGCTTGAAAGAGAAACATCATCATTCGGTTCAAGGCGAAGCCTAGGCCAAATCATTCCCCTAGTGGTGCGAGTAGTATCAGTAAAGTATGAACGGGTATTTTCATGTTGACCATAAGAATAAACATGATCAGCGGTGAGTAGAAAGAGGAACATTCTGATATTGACATTTTCGGCAGTCTCATTCCCAACATTGCCGATTTTTAGTGTTTGAGATACAACCCCAGAGCCTTGATCGAGTTCTTCTCGCAACCATAGAATCGGCTCACGCGAGTAAGATAATTGTTCACGCAAGATGCCAAGTTGGTCTTGAGTTTGATTAAGTCCCTCAACAACAAAGTATATAAGAAGGCATGTGGGAATAAGCCCGGCACAAAGCCCTCTAAAAAAATTACTCATGAACAAGGAACGAAAAAATTTATAAATAGGTGTAAACATTCTTATCAATAGTTGGGAAAATAAATTCTGAAAGAAGGATTTTATGACTGTTGATTGCATAAAAAAGCTCCACCGAATAAGTTAACGTAATCGATCGTGGAGCGCAAGAAGGGAATTATCAATCGCCCCCCATATGCGAATACGCCCGCAAAATCACCGACTCACCGAATTTGTTACGCAACCGGTCAACTGTCGGATCGGTGGGTTTTAGCTTGCGGCCCGCGTTGGCGTCGAATAAACCCAATTGCTGATTGGTTGACTTACGCCGGAGGTGGGAGACGGCAACACCTAACAGCCGCACTTTGCGGCGGGGGTAGGTGCGGGTCTGAGACCCGCCTCTACGATTATCGGCTTCCCGGATTGCCGTGGCCCAGATGCCCCGGACAACCTTGTAGATAAACATCGTATCATCGGTGTAATGGGAAAATGAAATCGCGCGGGTGATCGTGGTGAAATCCGCCCAGCGCAGTTTGAGCGTCACTGTGCGGCCCTCGTAGTTGTGCCGCCGCATCCGCCGCGCGACCTTGTCGGATAAATAATGCAGTGTCGCTTTCTGGATATCCGGATCATCAACATCGCGGGCCAGCGTGCGTTCATGGCTCATTGATTTGTCCAGCGGCAGCTCACTTGATCCCAATACGGTGGAATCTTCCTCACCCCGCGCAATCTTGCCCAGCGCCTCACCGCACTTGCCGAAACGCCGTTTCAACTTATCCAGCGGGTGTGTGGCCAGGTCCTCAATCGTATAAATTCCCATCTCCTCCAGGACCTTCAATGTCGCCGGTCCCACCCCCCAGAGTTTACCCACCGGCAGCGGATAGACGATTTGTTCAATCCCTTGCTGATCCAGTACGGTCAAGCCATCGGGTTTGAACACCGAGGAGCCCAGCTTGGCCATCACCTTGGTCGAGGCGATCCCCACCGAACAGGTCAAACCCAATTTCTCGCGAATGGCGTTTTTTAACGCTCGGCCCAAACCTTCCTCGGAGCCGAACAGATGCCCGCAGCCGGTAATATCCAGAAACGCCTCATCGACCGAGGTCGCCTCCACCTTGGGCGAAAAACGATGATAGATATTGATCAACTCCGCCGAAACGTAAGTGTATTGCTGCAACTCCGAGCCGACAAAGACCGCCTGCGGGCAAAGCCGGAGCGCCTCGGCCGCCGACATCCCCGAGTGGATGCCGAATTGCCGCGTAACGTATGAGGCGGTGGAAACCACCCCGCGTCCGTCGGGCGAGCCCCCGACCACCACCGGTTTGCCGATCAAATGCGGGTTTTTGTTTTCCTCCAGCGCGGCAAAAAATGCATCCATGTCGACATGCAGCACGCGTTGGGATTGTTCGCCATCCTTTTGCGCGGAGGCCAGGGGAGAGGGCTGCTCGGATGGCTTCTCGATGAAGCCCTCAATCTTGTCTTTCCAACTTTTGCCGAACATGATATTAGGTGTTATTCCCGTGTATCTGGATTCCCGACTTCTCGGGAATGACAGAAATAGGGATTTTTGTCTTTCCTACTTTTACCGAACATGGTTTCGATCTTTGCTTCATACTGTGTCAAGCGCCAGGGCGTTTGACCTACTCGCGATGTTTCCTTTGTGGCTGGTGTACCTCCTGGTGCACCAGCTTTTTCATTTCCAGATGTCGGTGCACGAGGAGAGGTTGTGCCAAAAGTCATAACAAATGATCTAATCCAAAGTAGGTCGGGTTCCGCAGATCACGAAGTGATCAAGAACCCCGACACATTTCAAGGGGTTATGCATGTCGGGTTTCTCATGTTCGCTTTGCTCACGTCGGAACCTGACCTACAAATATATACTTTTGTCACAGCCTCGGGACGTACGCCAGCCACACTAGGTTCGCACCAACATTCACTCCACCCAGATTTTGCAGATCGTCCAGTCGGTGAGCCGTTCGTTATACATCAGTTGAAACACATTGGTCTCCTCATCGACCACGGCGAAATACCGGACGATGTATTCACCCTCAAATTTTTTCCAACTGCCGGTCACCCGCGAGATTTTGTGCACCCGTTCGCGCCACTTGAAGCGGACGGGCTTGAGTTGATGCTCGGCAAAGATCGCAATTACCTCAATGGGATCGTTCAAATCCTGGTACATCTCTTGTTTACCGTCGTTGGGCGGGTTTGAAACCCGCCCCTACAGTGGGACAGTTTCTAGATATTTACCACTTTCATCTTGAGCCGGTGTGACATCCATCGCCCACAGTATCCG
>SDBS01003448.1_pt1 | contig 15545 bp, 16 predicted proteins | sample 2277091 | NCBI WGS metagenome assembly SDBS01 (sample SAMN10404972, study PRJNA504765) | marine sediment metagenome | isolation source: marine sediment core GS10_PC15, 163 cmbsf | place: Arctic Ocean: Southern Knipovich Ridge | collected 2010 | reverse complement strand
CTTCCGAAGAATTCTTCAAAAGCTTTTCGGTCTTGAGATGAGATTCTCTCAGGCTTCAACCCTTCTTTAGCTATTATCGGAGCTGTCTCTTTTTCATCATGTTTAATTTTTTTAACTATTTTGTACTCACTTGTCTTTGAAGTATCTAAATCAAATTCTTCATTACAAGCTTTACAGTACAATTTTTTGTTTTTTGGGATTAAGATGTTATCACAATTAGTACAGAATTTCATATTCTCGTGGTCACTCTTATTTACTATTATTTTATGTATTTAAACTTATCAGTTTATGTAATCTATTCTATTCAATTTTAACGTTTTCAGAAATATTAAAAAAGTTATTTGCTTATAAATTTAACCAATATTTATGATTATGTTCTTGGTTGTACGGACTTAAAAATTTTGTGTTCAATTTATTAATTATTTATTAAGAAAGTGTTTGGGAAAAACGCCAGTTAGACTTTAAAAAAAACGTAACAAACACATGTTTAACGAAAATACGATTTTGATTTATTAAAACGATGCTTTATTTAAATAAACATTTAAATAAAAGAATAATAGAACACCAGTTTTTACATTTTATTCTAAAAAAAACCTAAATAATAAAGTATTTTATAAAATTGATTTAAATCTATCTTTTGAATTAGGTGTAATTCATAAAAAAGATCTTGTAGTTAATGTTTGGTTTGCAAATGATGAATTAGATATACAAGAAATGGTAAAAATTGACGTTGATAGAATCATAACCGATGATATAGAGCGAGTAAAAAAAGTACTAACACAAAGAAATTAATTATACCAAACATTTTACCATTATAGAAAAATTCTCAATAAATAAGATGTTATATTCTAATAACCCTGATAATATAAACTTCGAGAAACTTTTTTTTCCAAAGGCTATTGGGATTATTGGAGCGAGTCACAATCCATCAGGTGGTGGATTTTTCGTTCGATGTTTGAAAAATAAATTTCAAGGACCAATACATATATTCAACCCTCGATTAAACGGAAAACAATTATATGGGTATCGAGTAAGAAGTTCTATTTTAGAAATTTCTGATTCAATTGATTATGTAATTTTAGCTGTTCCAGCAAATTCATGTCCAAAATTATTAGAAGAAATCGGCCAAAAAGAAGTTCCCTTTGTAACTATATTTGCTTCGGGTTTTCGAGAAGTTGGTAATGAAGATCTTGAAAGAGAAGTATTACATATCGCTAAGAAATATAATATTAGAATAATTGGACCAAATTGTATTGGTGTTTATAATCCGAAAGGAAACCTTTACTTTGCATTTGAACAATCCCAGAAATCAGGGACCTTTGGAGGAATCTTTCAATCTGGTGGAATTGCTCAGAATTTAGCTCAATTAGCAGTTTCCTACGGACTTTATATTTCAAAATTTATATCAATTGGAAATGCTTTAGATTTATCACCAGTAGAATTTTTAGAATATTTTTTAAATGACGATAATACGAAAATCATCGGATTGTACATTGAAAATTTAAGATCTATAAAACAGGGAAGAGATTTTATGAAAATGGTAGAGATTTGCAATCTAAATAGAAAACCAGTTATACTTTGGAGAGCAGGATATGGTGAAGCAACAAAGAAAGCAATATTGTCTCATACTGGTGGTCTGGCAGGGAATAATGCAATCTGGAAGGCTGTAGGTAAACAAACAGGAAGTTGTTTAGTCAATAATTCCAATGAATTAGCTGCGTTAGCTTCTGCTTTTAATCTGACTAATTTACCTGATACTCGTAACGTGGGAGTTATTGGGATTGGAGGCGGATCAACCATCGAAGCTGTAGATATTCTTGAGAAGTATAATTTAAAAATACCCTCGCTTTCTGAAAAAACGGTTAATAAGATGAAGAGATTTATTCCAGATGTAAATACAAATGTTTCTAATCCAATTGACTTAGGAGGCGAAGGAATAAAACCTCATCTTTACTATCGTACAGTTTTGGCTTTAGATAAAGATCCAAATATATCTTCCATAGTTTTTATTAAAGATCCTGAAAGATTTGGGGGATTTCAAGAAATATTAAAAGAAGTTGGATTCAATGACACAGACCTTAATAAGGAGTTTATTAGATATATATCTAAGGCGAAAAAGATCTGTATTAAGCCAATGTTTTGCGTGATGCTTAAAATTAATGAAGGATTTGAGGAATATAAAAGCCGTTATAAATTTAAGTTAAAACTACTAAATAGAAGAATACCTGTTTACGAGAGTTTGGATTTAATTGCACAAGTTTTGGATAACTTAAACAATTATAGAGAGTTTCTACAAAAACATGGAAAATATCTCAATAATTAATCTTTGACATTTTTTTTATGTTTAATTTCAATAGGACGCCCAGGGCTTCCTTGATAATAAAATTTTCCTGGTTTACCCCTCCAATTCTTATGTAAAACTGTGTTTGGATATATTACGTTATTATCAGTCGTTGATGCTCCACACCCCATTATTATTCCGGGATATAATGTATTGTTTTTGCCAATTTTAACTTCTAATATTGTAATTTTTCCAAAAATACTATTCACAGCATGGCTAGAGAGCGCACTTGTAGGATAGATAAATGTATTATCATCAATATCAGTAAATTCCAATCCTGCATAGGCGTCAGAAAAAATAACGTTTTTACCAATTTTATTATGACTAATCCTTCTGAGTGATCGATTTATAAGCCAGGGGAATGGAGATTTGGAGGTTAACCACAAAGGAAACTTGATTATGAATCCCCTTTTATGATAGTATTTCATCATCTGTCCTTCTTCACTCTTCACATTTGTAAGTACTCGCGGAAATACTCCTTCTTTTGGTGGTGATTTTTTATTCCAATTTCGTACCCATAATGCTGTGAATTCTATTAATATTATAAGATAAATGTAATACAGGCTAAATAAGAATAGAGGCAATAAAATTAAGTGAACTATATCAGGTATAGAAAATAAATTAATAAAGCCATACTCAAATAAAAGAAAAAGTCCTAAGCATACATATAGAGGAACGAGAAAACAAATAAAATTGATTTTAAAGAAATCAAGCGCAGGGAGTTCTACCGTTTGTTCTTTCTTTTGAGCGGTATCGGAAATTTCATCGATATTTTCATTATCCATTTTCCTAATATAGTATTGTTGAAAAACTATAAAAAATTATTTCAATAAAAAGATAAAATTTCAAAGATGAACAATTATTTATGGTCTTTGTATTAGATCAATTACAATTGCAGCTTAATTCTGTTCCCATGTTGTCATTTGTTTAGATTGTCCCTTTAATGCAAGAGGAACTATTTTCTTAAAAGTCATAATAAAAGCTACTAAAGCAGTAAACCCGGTGACAATTCCAAATAATATAGGATCATAATATGTTAGTATGAGGGTTCCTAAAAGAGGCCCTACTACTTGAGCAAGACTATCTAAAGTTGTAGTATAGCCATTTATTTTTCCCATCTCTTTTGGAGTTACAGATTGAGTTGTTCTACTCATTAAAATTCCCCTTGAGCATGATACGCCAAAACTAACAAAAACTATTAAAACAATGAAAACCCAGGTTTCCGGATAAAAACTCCCAAAGATACCTGTTAAAAAGAAAGCAACAACTAAGATCGCTAATCCAAGGGTTGTCATTTTTTGTTCACCTAATTTATTTAATGTTGGCTTGAACAATGTAAAACGGACTATGGCTCGTGAGATCCCTGAAATTGTGAGCAATATTGCTATTCCTACAGTATCAAGACCTAAGATTAAATTAATAAAAAATACAAAAGTAATTATGTAAAGCATAAAAGAAAAAGTGTGCAAAGCATACTGGGTTAATAAATATAAAGCATCTTTGTTTTTCCACAACTTTATTTTGAGTTTGATTTCCTTTATTGCTTTTTCACGTCTGGATTTAGGCCATGATTCTTCTATATAGAAACCTGTAATTACAATGGTAATAAAAGACAGATAGGCAGCTATTAAACCGGAAAGAGCAAAGGGATATGTGGGTCCAAAAATATAATATAAAGATAAAAATCCTCCTAAAGCCGGGGCGACGAGTCCAGCAAAAGTAAAAACTACTCCAAAATTAGTCATTTGAAGACCTCTGTCTCTTGGAGGGACTCTATCTGATATTATTGCTTTTGTTATAGGAAAATTCCCTCCAAAGATACCATCAACGATTCTTGAAATGAAGAGCAGGTACAGGGAATTTGAAAATGCTAAAATTAGAAAGGCTGTGCAAGTTCCACTCTCAGCGATTAAGAGCATAGGTTTCCTTCCATATTTATCACTTAATTTTCCCCATATAGGCGCTGAAAAAAGTGAAAAAACCGCGTTAGTAGCAACTAAAGCACCGATGACAAAAGGAGTAGTGTTGAACCTCTCTATGAGAGATGGTAAATATGGAATGATAATATAAAAACCTAAAATATCCACAAAAAGCCCTATCCACAAATTAGTTAATTGAGGATATTTTTTTTTTTTTGGATCTGAAGAATGAGCTTTTCCTTTTGAATTATTAGAACTGTGATTCATAGAAGTAGCAAAAATTAAATTTATTTAAATTACTGAAAAAATTATAAATCAAGAAATCTAGAATTCCTTTTATAATTTTTTTGAATAAAAAATAGAAAATTATTTTTTTAAAAAATCGATTATAATTTTATTTATTTCTGGAGCTTTTTCTATAGGAGATTCATGGCCAGCGCCTTCTATCACTACAAACTTGCTATTAGAAATTCTTTCATGAAGTTTAAAGTTTACTGCTTTTGGCATTTGCCTATCTTTATCTGCACATATTACTAAAGTATTAGATTTAATTAAATTCAACTTATCAGTGACATTATGCCTTCCAAGAGCATGAACTTGATTTTTTATTTCTTGAGGAGTAGCAGGAGTATTAGTGCTCTCCTTAATTAAATCTTCAGCAGAAAACAAGCCATGAAACTTCTTTGTTGGATCTTCTTTCATTAATTTGATAAATTGACGTGAAAATCCCATTTTAGCGGCGTCGAAAAATGTTTTTTTAGGATCCTTTTAATCTTGCTTCATACCTAGCAATTTGAGCGTTTTTATAAAGTTCCAGACCACTTTTATCTGATGGCCAAGCATCAATTGTATTAATAAGAATTAATTTTTCTACATTATTTGTATATTTAATCGCGAAGTGTTGAGCAATCATACCCCCTACAGACCAACCGATTATGTGCGCTTTCTCAATTCCTAAAGAATCCAATAATCCTTTCGTATCTTCGGCAAATAATTCCATTGTATAAGGTTCATTTGGGCGATCTGATTTTCCAGCACCTCTATTATCAAATCTTATCACTTTAAAATGTTCTGATAATTGAGCAAATTGACCTATCCATCGCGCTTTTTTTACTCCAAATCCATGGATTAAAACAATGGGATATCCATCGCCTTGAACTTCATAGCAGATTTTTATTCCATTAACATCAGCAAATAATTCAGTCATGTAAATACGAAATTTAGATACAAATCTTAATTTTAGTAATATTTTAATTTCAAATCTTTTTGCTTTTTTCTCCCCATTATTTTCGCTAAATTCTAACCTGTTTATCCTACTCGTCTATAAAATAAATTATCGTCTCTGCTTTGATTTTTTAAACAATTTTAAGGAGCTATAGCCAAGATAATAATATAAACAAACATTAGATTTCCTAAGATAATTCCTATGTCTTTTAATGAGGTGTTACCTAATAAATCGCTTCTGGGCATCCTGAAGATATACATAATCCCTAAAGGAAATAACACAATAGGAAAGAAAATTATGAGTTGTGTAATAATAAATGAAATTATTGATATTATTATTGAAATTATTGAGGCAATCCAAATAATAAGTTGAGATCTTTTTGGAGATAACCGTGCCAAAGAATCCCCATCAATCATTTCATGAAGCATTTGCCCTGAAAATGCTACAGAAGCAACAGATGCTAAAATCAACCATTCAAATAATGATAGATCAGGCAAAAAATTTATAAAAATATCACCAGCATTTATTTTAATCATAAACCATGGGAAAAAAATATGTGAAATACCTAAAATAATTTGATTAATAATAACAAGCGATTTATTTAGACAATAAAAAACGACCATAATTACAATTATGATTAAATAAATTATTAATAAAGGATTTTTTAATAGACTATTCATAAAACATGCAGTTCCTAAAATAAAGCTCGCAATTGAAATTATCAAAATTTCCTTGCGATGAAATCCTGCCACTCTTTCAAGTGTTTCCTTCTCATTCGGATCTTTCATGTCGATTGCATCATTAAGGGTATTTCCTGTGATAGCATAAAATCCAAAACCAGCTAATATCCAAATTTGGTCAAGGATATTATAATTATTCATATATATACATAATAAACAAGGTACAAGGACGGAAAAAAGATATTCAACCCTCAGAAGTTTAAAACCCTTACTCATATATATAGCTCACGGACGAAATGATTTTTCATATTAATGTTAAATATTTTAAAAATGATTTAAGATTTTCTTGATACTTAACAATTAAATTATCAGAAATATACCGTTCAAAAAATGAAAAAAGCAGGAAGAGAAGTAGAAATATCACCTCTTTCAAAAGCTTTAAAACTAGTTTTCGAAAACAAAGTATTTATCAGTAATAATAAACCTATTATCTTCAATTAAAACGCTATTTAGGAAACTTATTAATATTTAGATGTCTGAAGATCTATTATATTATTTAAATTTCTTTAAGAACAATTACCTCATCTGGTAAAAACGATTTTAAGATATTATTTATTTTCCTATCATCTTCTATTGGAATCCCTCTTATCATAAATTGAGAAGTTTTTCGAGGATCTATTTTCCAATTAAATTCACTAAGAAGGTATCGTTTTATTTCGATGAATTTTTCCTCTGGTTCTATAAAAAAATCCTCTAATAGCTTTTCAATATCTTTAACACTTACCATTTTTTTCACTTTTTATGATGATATTTACATGAATATTAAAATTGTAGTTTTAAACAGAATTCAATTTAAAGTTAGAATTTAAAACTTATAAATCTTTGATTATTAGATCTTAAAAAAACATGTTAATGTATAATCCAATTAGTACAATTGCGACAAAAATTTGCAAATAAAATTTTGATATTTTACTAGAAATCTTAGTACCTGTTATCGTTCCGGCTACAGCACCAATTCCTATCAATAAACCGATTAAATAATCGATTTGGCCAAAAATGCTTTTTATAATAGTGTTAAAAACAGCCGTAAAAAATATTATCGATGTTGATAGTGCAGTTGAGAAATGAATTGGGACCTCTAATACAATATTTAACGTGGGCGTGTTTATAACACCACCACCGATCCCTAATAAGTTAGCTAAAAAACCAGCTAAGATAAATAATGGAATACCTTTAATAAGTTCGTGATTTTTCTCATGCTCCCTAAAAGAAAAGTCCTGCTGCTTAGTTGAAAGATTTTTTACATCCATTTTTGTTTTATATGCCTTATAAATCATATTTAATCCAACTATAATTAAAACTGCAGCAAAAATAAAATTTAATAGTGTTATATTTTTTTCAATAAAAAGAAAGATTAAAGTACTTATTAAACTCCCAAGAATGGAAAAGCTAGCATAAATTAAGGATAATTTAAGATCAGTTCTTCCGTCTTTTAAATAAATGAAAAAACCTATGCCAGAAGAAATCAAAATTATAAATGTAGATGTATCAATAGCAATATTTATAGGAATAAAAAATAAAAGCGTCAAAAATGAAACAAAGAAAACGCCACCTCCTATCCCTGCAAGGCTACTTATAATTCCAACTATTAAACCACATAAAATCAGGATAACAATAGCAATTATATCCATGTTATGAAAAATCTCGTAATCAATTATTATTTTTCTAAAAATAGAAAAACAAAATTAAATAATAATAAATTATTAAAAAAAAATTATAATAATAGGGTATTTTTTTTTAATTAAGATTAAATTTTCTTTTGAATATGACCAATTCTAACGCAGACAAATTATTAGTTGAATTAATCGCATGTGATCGCTGTAAAAACCCTTTTATGATGAAAAAAGGAGAGAAATTAAAAAGGCAGGAAAATAGTGAAGAAATTGTGTGCGAAAACTGTATAAAATTAGAAGAAAGAAAGAAAAAGTTAGAATTGGGTGTTCTTAATAACGTAATAGAATCACATAAAGAAATTGAAGCTTCTATAAAGGAAGTAAAAGAAAAAATAGATATATCTAAAAATCAATTTAATAAGCAACTGTATCTTGAGAGAATCAAAAAGAAATCCATATCCCTTACAAAATCTATTGAACTCTTACAAAAAATTGATGAATCTAAAGAAGAAAAGTTTATAGATGAATATAAAAAACTTTTTGAGAAAATGAAAGAAGAAAAAGATTGATTTGAGATTTGCAATTCTGTTATTGCTTCTTAAAAATAAATGCAACATTCATTATATTCTTTAAAGAATGATATTTAGCATCATATTTCATCAATTTAGATAAAAACTTGATAATTATATTCCATAATTTATGGAAAGCAATATTGTTTTCATACTGATATCTTATTTTTAAAATACTTTGCTCAGTTTTTTCTGGACTTGTAGATTGAATATCAGCAATTTTCATTAATCGTCCGTAAACTCCGAATATTTTAATGATATTGAGACGATATTTCTTAAAAAGTGATTTTATCTGTGTAATTTCATATCTTCTATAATGTCCAATTAATCTATCTTGTTTTGTATAATATTTCATTCTATGAGGGACAGTTATAATAACTATCCCATTACTCTTTAGAATCCTACTCATTTCTGAGATTGCCGAATTATCATCTTGAATATGCTCCAGAACATCAAGTGCAGTTAAAAAATTAAAACTCTCATCCCGGTAAGGTAATGTTATAAGATCTCCACATAAAGGATGCAAGTTTTTTTTTTTTGAGTATTGCTTTAAAGGGAGATTTGCTATATCATAAAAAAATTTCTGAGAAATATTTTCTATAAATAATAGAAAAGAATTTCCAGAAGATCCAAGATCAATTCCATACTTAAAATTTCTCTTTGTTTTTATATTTTCTTTCAAGAGATCGAATTTACATTTAATCCCTGGAGAAATATAATAGTCTGTCAAACTTCTAAAAGAGAAATTCTTATGTTTCTCGTAAAAATCTCTAAGCATCTACTTTGCTAAAAAGTATTTAATTTGATAATTGAATATATTTTTGGCAAATTAATTTTTTTGCTAAGTTTAAAACAGAAATAAGATTAAAATTTACAGTTAATAAGTATTTTATAAAAAATCTTTATAATAATGATACAGCTTAGTGTGTTTTTAGAAGATAAACCTGGGCAACTAGCAAGTTTTATTAAACTTCTTATGATAAATCAAATTTTTATAAGAGCTTTAACAGTAGCAAAAACGAGTGAATATAGGTTATTATTATTATTAGTGGATAAACCAAAAGAATGTGTTGCTCTTTTAGAAAAAAATAATTTTATTCTTTCTACTACAGATGTAATTGCTGTAAAAATGAATGATTATTCTAATGCTCTATATAAGATTCCAAAGACATTAGGAGGTAATAAAATCAATATTGATTATTGTTACTCTACTTTAGTTAAAAAAAATACAATGCTTATTTTACGTGTAGAAGATGACTTTATCGAACAAGCTACAAACGCTTTGGAACACATGGGTTTCAATATAGTTGAAAATTAATCCTTAAATTAATAAATAAGTTTAGGCTCTCAATTTGTTAAATCCAGTAACGCTCTACGAGAATAATAAAATTTAAGAATTATTCGCTTTTACTAAAATTACTATAATTTTCAATGAGTTATACATATTCAGTTAAAATATTATTAGGATGAATAGAAATATGAGTATTAAATTTACTGAAGAACAAGAAATGATAAGGGAGAGTGTAAGGGATTTTGCTCAAAGTAAAATCGCTCCAATCGCTCTTCAAATGGAAGAAACTAAGGAAATTCCCAGAGATGTTGTCAAGGGAATGGCAGAATTAGGACTTATGACATGTACTGCAGGTGAAAAGTATGGGGGTTCTGGATTAGATGCTGTGAGTGCAGGTGTTATTGCAGAAGAATTAGCAAAAGCAGATTGTACAGGTTCCACTTGTGTGTATTACTTAGTTCCAGCATCATGGGGTTTTCTTTTAAATAAATATGGGACAGAGGAAGCAAAACAAGAAATATTCCCTAAAACGGTCTCAGGAGAATGGTTTCTCGGGATTGCAACCACTGAAAGTGATGCTGGTTCTGATGTAGGGGGCACTAAGACAACAATAAAGCCTGATGGGGATAATTTTGTTGTGAACGGTGAAAAAATGTATATTAGTGGAGTAAGAGAAGCAGTAACGTATGGAGGGGGGCACATTACAATTGCTCATCAAACTCCTGAACGTGGAACAAGAGGTATGACCACTTTTTATTTACCATTGACAGCTGAAGGAATTACTCCTACCTATTTGAACGATCTAGGTAGAGAGGGGATTTCGTGTGGTGGTTTCGCTATAGATAATGTAAAAATACCTAAACATTATATCTTAGGAGAAGAAAATAAAGGATTTTATATACTCCATGAAGGATACGAATATGCAAGGGCATTAATTTCTGTAATTTGCGCATCAGCTGGCCTAAAATCTCTGGAAAACGGAATGAATTATATTAAAGAAAGAAAATCATTTGGAAAACCCCTGGCGCAATACCAAGAGATAAATTTTAGACTTGCAGAGCACTATACAAGATTAAACATGTTAAGAGATTTAGGTTTTAAAGCATTAAAGACTATTGATTTGGAACAAGAAGGAAAAGTGAGTAGATTCGAAACCAGCAATATCGTAGCTCAATCGAAGATGTTCTGCTCAGAATGGGCTTGTAATGCTATAAATGATGTTATGCAATGGCAAGGTGCTTTTGGTTATTCACGGGAATGTCCAGATCAAGCTGCATGGAGAGCGGTGAGATCATTTTCACTTGCAGAAGGAACTAAAGAAGTTATGAAGATGATTGTCTCAAGAGAATTATTAGGGAAGAAACAATATTAATTAACTTTTTTTTATATTTTTAATATCTATACTTAAAATTGAGAATATATCTTTTTTCTTAAATCAGTTTTGATGAAATTATGAGATTTATTGTATGTGTAAAGCAAGTGCCTGATACAACTGAGGTTAAAGTTGATCCTGAGACAAATACATTAGTGAGAGAAGGTGTTCCTAGCATACTTAACCCATTTGATCAGTTTGCACTTGAGGAAGCTATTAAGATTAAACAAGAGGATGATGAGATTATAGTGGTTTCCATGGGTCCACCACAAGCTAAAAAGGCGTTACTAAAGTGCCTTGCTTTAGGAGCAGATAAAGCAATCTTACTAACTGATAGAGCTTTTGCTGGTGCTGATACATGGGCTACATCTTATACTTTAACTCAATGTATCAAAAAGATTGGTGATTTTAATGTTATTTTTTGTGGGTTACAAGCTATTGATGGAGATACTGCCCAAGTAGGACCTGAAATTGCTGCTCAATTAGGTATTCCTCAAATAACATACGTCGAAAGCATTGAAAAATTAGAGGGAAAAAGACTAACAGCTAGAGTTCAAACAGATGATGGGTATAAAATTGTAGAAACAAGACTCCCATTACTCATAACTGGGATAACTCCATCTTCATTCGAACCGACTAATCCTCCGATGATGAGTATAATGAAAGCAAATAAAAAACCTTTTTCTACGTGGAATGCTGAAGAACTTGGTGGCGATAAGGATAACTATGGATTGAATGGCTCGTTGACTGAAGTAATTAAAGTTTATTCTCCTCCAGCAAGACAGCAGGGTGTTGTTATTGATGAGGAAATGCCCGAAGTCGCGGTTCAAAAATTAATTGATTTATTATCTAAAGATAAGGTGATTTAATATGATAAATGTAGATACAGAAAAATGTACAGGATGTGGGCTATGTGAAAAAGCGTGTCCATTTGGAGCGATAACAATTGTAGATAAAATTGCTGTAATTGGAGATGAATGTACACTCTGTGGTGCCTGTGTGGACCAGTGTAATCTAGGATCAATAACAATTCAAAGGAAAAAAATTGAAGAAGTTGACTTATCAAAATATCAAGATGTGTGGGTAGTTGCTGAAATAAAAGACGATAATGTTAGAAAGGTATCATTTGAATTGTTAGGTAAGGCAAAAGAACTTGCGGATGAATTAAATCAAAAAACTTGTGTTTTGCTTTTAGGAGATCATGTAAAAAGATTCACTCAGGAGTTCTCACACCGTGGTGCTAACAAGGTATATGTTGTTGAAAATGAAGCTCTTAAGGATTACTATACTGAAACTTATTCCTCTGTTATCATAGGTATAATTTCAAAATATAATCCGAATATTGTATTATATCCTGCAACTATAAATGGAAGGGATTTAGCACCAAGAGTAGCTGCAACTCTTGAATTAGGACTTACTGCTGACTGTACTGGGTTATCTATACACGATGGATTATTGTTGCAGACAAGACCCGCATTCGGCGGCAATATTATGGCCGATATTATTTGTCCTACAACACGTCCTCAAATGGCAACAGTTAGACCCAATGTTATGGAAATGGCACCGATTCAAGATGATAATAATGCAGAAATCATTGAAGTGCCTGTAAAAGTAGATCTTAAAGGATTAAAAGTAAGAACAAAGGAATTACTCAGTGGAACTACTGACGAATGTGGTATTCCGGTTTGTGAGGCCGATACTATAGTATCTGGTGGAAGGGGGGTTGGAAGTAAAGAGAATTTTAAATTAATTGAGAGTTTAGCCAATGTTCTAAATGCTGCTGTGGGAGCAAGTAGAGCTGCTGTTGATTTAGGATGGATTCCAAAATCACAACAAGTAGGACAAAGTGGAAGTACAGTTTCTCCAAAAATTTATATTGCTTGTGGAATATCTGGGACAATTCAACATCTTGTGGGAATGAAAAGTAGCGATATAATCATTGCGATAAATAAAGATCCTGAAGCTCCAATATTTAGTGTTGCAAATTATGGGATTGTGGGTAATTTAAATGAAGTTTTGCCTTTATTGACTCAAGCTTTAAAGGAAAAACTAATAAGTGATTAAGAAATAAATCAATTTACTTTTTTCAAACATTGTAGCTATGTTTTATATACTATCGAGATGGATGCACCCTGTTGGGCATACACTCATACAAGAAGGTTTTTTATTACTCTTTAACCTCTTAATACAGAGATCGCATTTCACAGCAATCTCTTGATTATCATCAAATTGCATAGCTTCATAGCTACACGCTTCAATGCATTCTTTGCATCCAATACACATTTTACTATCGATTAGAACAATGCCCTGTTCATTTTTCAAAATCGCATTTTCTGGACAAACTTCCATGCAGGGTGGATTTTCACAATGGTGACAGTATATAGGAATGAAATCAGGAGATTGTTCAATAACTCGTACCAACCTTGGGCCCACACCAAGTTTGTGTTCCTGTTTGCATGCGACCTCGCAGGTATGACACCCCATACAATTATTTTTATCAAACACTAATGAAATTTTTTCCATGTTATTCCTCCTTTCCATCTTCACAGAGTAATATATTGCACAATTGAACCCTTAAATTTGTAGCCCCCATTACCGGATCCATTGTTTCATGCGAGTTATCTGTCAGTAAATTAATATTGGAGATCTCCCATCCGTGATCAGAGCTCTTAATTTCAGGATACCACCACCCATGTTCTGCTACGATCACTCTGGGATCTATCCCGTTGTTCAATTTCGCCCGTTCCTTAGCACGCCCCCGCGGTGATTCAATCCAAATCCAGTCTCCTTCGTGTATGCCATGTTTTGCCGCTGTTTTGGGATGAATTTCAACAATGGGATCAGGTCTGATCTCTCTGAGCCATGGAATCATCCGGTTTTCAGAATGAAAAAAGGTAGGGGTTCTTAATCCTGAATTCAAGATGTAAGGGTATTTTACAGCTAAATCTGGTCTTGAAATTGGACTTTCTGGTATCTCTGTATACTTTGGTAATGGATCGAATCCCCATTTTTCAAGAATAGTGGAGTATAACTCAATTTTCCTTGTCGGGGTAGAAAAGCCTTTTTCTCTATATTTATAATATTTCATATCCCCTTGGAGATAACCTATCTTTTTAAATTCCTCCCAAGATAGACCTGTTGGTTCAAGCAACCAGTTCAAGGAATCTTCCACTGAATCCCACCATTTTTGACCTAATTTTTTGCCCAGTTCCATGAAAATCTTATGATCCTGCCAACATTCACCAATTTCCACGATCTTCTGTCTTGCTAATACATATCCATGGAATTTCCAGTTTTCCGAGAGATGATCCTGCTCCAACCAGGTACCAGCAGGGAGAAAAATGTCCGCTAATTCGGCAGTTGGTGTTAGGAAGAAATCTGATACAACAAGAAAATCTAGACTCTTTAATGCTTTATAGACCTCCTTTGCATTTGCTCTTGAGACTACTGGATTGGTGCCCACAAGAAAACCCACTTTTACAGGATAGGGTTTTCCTGTTAAAATAGCATCCCAAGCACATTTAGGTGTGATGATGTTCATTCTAGCAGCAAGCTTATATTGATCACTTCCAAGGCGCTTTTTTTTCTGTTCCTCAGATAAAACACCATGAGCAGAAAATTCCGCAACCTTTCTAACAGCTGGTGGTTGGTAAAAAACATTCCCCCCAGGTGCATCAAGGTTACCCGTAGCTGCCATGAGACCTACCGCGGTTCTGGTGAAATCTGTACAATTGATATTTTGCTCTGTTGGTACACCCCAGTGAATTCCCGCTGGTTTTATAGTAGCATATAATCTGGCTGCTTTTTGGATCAGTTTTTGATCTACCCAAGTAATTGTTTCTACATGGTTGAGGGAGTAATCTTTCATAACTCTTTCAACAAAAGCATCCCAACCATGAATATATTGCGTTACAAACTCCTTGTCATATAATTCTTCTTCAATGATTACTCTAAAAAATCCCATAGCAAGAGCCGCATCCGTTCCTGGCCTTAACTGGAGCCAAAGAGTAGCCTTTTTTGCCAAGAACCCTTTTCTCGGGTCAATGACAATCAACTTTACACCTTTTTCATAAGCACGCCAGAAACTCACACCTTTATACTCATCTGGGTTAGTCCACAGAGGATTACACCCCCATATGATAAGACACTTAGGATTATTTGCATAATCGCAAACTGGATGTCTCCCACATGTGGTTAGGGTGGCGCCTACACGTGAGAGGTAGCACATATGTCCTGCTGTAATCATATTCGGTGTACCAAGTAAATTTCCAAATCGGGAGAAATGGCTCTCATAATCCCGACCGGTTCCCTGACCGATAATAATAGCTTCGGGGCCGTGTCTTTTGATTACTTCATTGAATTTCTCAACTATAGTGTTGAGGGCTTCTTCCCAAGAAATCCTCTGCCACTCCTTATTTTTTTTTTTCATCGGATAAAGAATCCTATCTGGATGATAATCAATTTGTGTAATAGCC
>SDBS01003446.1_pt1 | contig 15547 bp, 11 predicted proteins | sample 2277091 | NCBI WGS metagenome assembly SDBS01 (sample SAMN10404972, study PRJNA504765) | marine sediment metagenome | isolation source: marine sediment core GS10_PC15, 163 cmbsf | place: Arctic Ocean: Southern Knipovich Ridge | collected 2010 | reverse complement strand
TTGAACCGGAACCAGCAGCACTGAATACCGGCGCCGAAAACGAACTTTGTCCAACAGGTGCATTAGAGCGAGTCTTCGTAGAAGATCCGTATTTCGAATACAATGTCGATGAATCTCTCTGCAATGGTTGCGGCAAATGTGTCAAGGGCTGTACCGTTTTCGGAAACGGCTCGCTTTTTCTTCAGGTCCGTCACGATCGTTGCTTGAATTGTAATGAATGTTCTATTGCCGCAGCTTGTCCTTCTCAGGCGTATAAGCGGGTTCCCGCTAACGAGCCTTATCTACTTAAGAAGGTGGACCACGCTTAATGATACGTTTTGGTTATATTATAATCGGCATATTTATCTTTTGTCTTTCATCCGGCATTGCATCGGCTATTGATTTTCCTCCACCTGAATTCGAAAGCGGCTATGAGTTTCCGAGCACAACCACTCCGCATCCACAACAGGATATCTCGGAATACATAGACGTAGTGGTGCTTTTGGCGGCGCTTGGGTTATCTTCATATCTGGTCTTGAAGAGGCGCAGCCGACGGGCAATATTTGTTTTGATGGTGTGCTCGTTGCTTTACTTCGGCTTTTGGCGAAAGGGCTGCGTTTGCCCAATAGGGGCCACTCAGAATATTGTTTTGTCGATTTTTGACCGCAGCTATGCTGTGCCTATTGCTATTGCATTGTTTTTCCTGCTACCCCTTGTCTTTGCATTGTTTTTCGGAAGGATCTTCTGTGCAGCGGTTTGTCCCCTTGGTGCCATCCAGGATTTGGTGCTCCTGCGCGCCGTCTCGGTGCCTAATTGGCTCGAAAGTGGACTGCGATTGTTTGCATACGTTTACTTAGGTGCGGCAGTTCTGTTTGCGGCTACCGGCAGTGCTTTTCTGATATGCAGGTACGATCCGTTTGTTGCATTCTTCCGTTTGAACGGAAACTTGAATATTTTAATAATTGGTGCCTGCCTGCTGGTCATAAGCGTGTTCATCGGACGTCCTTACTGCCGATTTATCTGCCCCTACGGAGTACTGCTCAGACAGTTGTCACGGCTCTCAAAATGGCGGGTAACTATTACGCCGGATGAATGTATTCAGTGCAGACTTTGTGAAGATTCGTGTCCCTTCGGCGCTATCAGGAGGCCGACGACTGATTGGCCGACGACGGAATATGGCAAGAGTAAGAAGAGACTTGCCGTTTTGCTTCTTCTTCTGCCTGTCCTGATATTTTTGTGCGGATGGGCAGGTTCCGAACTAAAGACGGTAACATCCCGCATGCACGCAACAGTCAGATTAGCTGAGCGCATCTATTTGGAAGATGCCGGTGAAGTCGAAGATACTACAGACGCCAGCCTGGCCTTTAGGGCAATAGGCAAAGAGTCCAAAGAGCTTTACGAGGAAGCTTCAAATATCAGGGCCGAGTTCGGATTGGGCGGATGGTTTTTTGGGGGATTTGTAGGGCTGGTGATTGGCCTTAAGTTAATTGCCGTCTCTGTCTGGCGGCAAAGGACCGACTACGAAGCCGGCAGGGCGAGCTGTCTGGCATGTGGTCGCTGTTTCAACTATTGTCCCAAAGAGCATGAGAGATTAAAGAAAAGGCTTCTGCAAAATGAAAACTCATATTGACAGCAGTTCAAAGAATACTGAATCGACAAACCCGTGGTATCGAAGCGCGGTTACAACAGCCATTGTATGTGCAGTTTTTTCTATTGTTGTACTTGGATTTTTTGTTAGAAATTACGTTCGGGGCAGGATAAGAGACCTTAGATGGGAAACACAGTCATTGAATCTGAAAATGGAACTTCGTCAGAATCCTAAAGATAAACAGCTTTTCTTGCGGATTCGCCAATTGGATTTGCAATTCAGACAGCATAGAATACGACGGCTGGATTTCTCTCGCCAAGGCGGTTATCTGCTTTTTGGCAGCGTAGTGATATTTTTTATAGCTCTCAAATGCGCGGGCACTTTCAAAAAGAAAGTATCGACGCCACAGTTACTTAGTGATAGACGCAGCGAGCAGGTCCGCCAGGCAAAGCTGGCTCGATGGGCTGTAACCGCTGGTTTAGCAGTACTTGGCTCAGGGGCGTTAATTCTTGCAATTCCGCAGGACACCTTACGGTGGAGCACCGATATTGATTCTGGCGAAACCGGCGCAGTGATTACTTCCTATCCTTCGATGGAGCAGATTAGTGAGAATTGGCCCAGCTTTCGTGGGCCGGAGGGACTTGGAATAAGTGCTTATACAAATGTGCCTGATGAATGGAATGGTAAAACCGGTAATGGGATTCTCTGGAAAACCAGGATACCGCTTCCGGGGAATAGCTCACCGGTTATCTGGGGTGACCGCGTTTTCCTCTCCGGAGGTGATCCGAACGAACTGCATGTGTACTGCTTTGACACAGTTTCGGGCAGGCTTCTTTGGACGGGGGACGTTAAGCGTGCGCCTTTAAAAAGCGATGAAGAACCATTCGAGGTGATGGAGGACACAGGTTTTGCTGCTCCTACCGTCGTAACGGATGGCCGACGGGTCTATGCCATCTTTGCAACCGGGGACATTGACTGTTTTGATTTTAACGGTAAAAGTATCTGGACCAAAAGTCTGGGAATCCCCGATAGTTCATACGGCTATGCCTCTTCACTTGCGATATATCGAAATCTGGTTTTGATTCAATTTGACCAGGGAGGTCCGGATGACGGAATATCAAGATTGATAGCTTTGGATGGGGTCACGGGTCAAACTGTCTGGGAGACAAAACGACCTGTCCCGAATTCGTGGTCTTCGCCAATAGTGACCAAAGTCGGTGACCAGTTTCAGTTGCTAACTTGCGGCGATCCCTGGGTTATATCATACGACCCGGCTAAAGGCACAGAACTCTGGCGGGCGAAGTGCCTGTATGGCGACATCGCGCCATCGCCGGTATATGCCGACGGACTGGTATTTGTCATAGAGCCATACAGCAAACTGGTTGCCGTCCGTACGGATGGTCAGGGTGACGTTACCGAAACCCATATTGCCTGGAGCAACGAAGATGGCGCTCCGGATATCTGCTCGCCGGTCAGTAATGGTGAGTTGATATTCCTGCTGACTATTGAGGGATTGCTTACCTGCTATAAGGTCTCAGACGGAACAATGTTGTGGGAGCAGGACGTGAGAGAGAATTTCTGGGCTTCGCCGAGCTTAGTTGGAGATAAGCTGTATATTCTGACAGAGGAAGGTGTTATGTTAATCATTCAGGCCGGGTCCGAATATAAGGAATTGACCAGATGTGAGCTGGGCGAGGACTGTCTTGCGTCTCCGGCTTTTGCCGATGGACGTATCTATATCCGGGGGCTCGAAAACCTGTACTGCATAGGAAAGAAGACCTCCGAATAAGAATTTATGAGTAAGCTGGATTTGACATTTATAGACCAGGCCGTTGAGAAAATCGGCACAGGGGAAGAGAAAGTGCTTGAGCTCTTGCAGGCCGTCCAGGGGAACTTTGGCTATTTGCCCAACGAAGCCCTTGAACGGGTCTGTGAGCTGACACAGATTACTCCAGCTTCGATTGCTGGTGTTTCAACCTTCTATAATCAGTTTCGATATCGTCCGGTTGGACGTCACATAATTAACGTTTGTATCGGTACTGCCTGCCACGTTCAAGGCGCGGACCGAGTTTATGAGGCGTTTCTACGTCATCTAAAAATACCTGATGGAGATGATACGGACTCTCAGAAGCTATTTACGGTTGAGAAAATTGCATGTCTGGGATGTTGCACGTTGGCACCAGCGGTACAGATAGGCAAAGTAACTTATGGGCATCTCACTCCTGATACGGTCTCAACGGTGATTGATGATTTTCTAACATACGAAGAAATCAGGGCAAGTCAAAAAAAGAAAATAACAAAACAACGGGCCAAAGAATCCGAATACCGTGGCGAGATTCGCCTTGGTCTGGGTTCATGCTGTGTGGCCCGAGGCAGTGATAAACTGCGTGAAGCCTTAGAACAAGCTTTAGCTGAAACAGGCATCCAGTTGGTCATAAAACGTGTTGGGTGTGTCGGCATGTGCCACCAAACGCCCCTGGTGGAAGTTGTATTGCCTGACCCGCCGAAGGCGGGCTTGATCGAAACCCGGCGTTGCCGGGAATCTTTTCTTTACGCCAGGGTCCAGCCTGAAGATGCTAAAGCCATTATTTTGAGGCATTTCAAGCCGAAACAAATCGGATGGAAAATCAAAAACTCCGTCTCCACAATGTTAGACAGAATACTTACCGATAAGGCCTGGGAGCCTGTCACACGATATTCGATAGATGTGCGGGACCGGCCAGTGGCGAACTTTTTAGACAAACAATTACATATTGCCACCGATCTCTGCGGGCACATTGACCCGGCCGACCTTGATGAATATATTCGCAACGATGGATTCGAAGCGCTAAAAAAATGTGTAAACCAGATGAGTCCTGATGAAGTGATCACCGAGATTGAAGGCAGCGGGCTTCGGGGAAGAGGTGGTGCCGGCTTTCCAACGTATCGTAAATGGTCTGCTGTCCGGAGTCAGCAATCCGACAAAAAATATGTAGTATGCAATGGTGATGAAGGTGACCCCGGTGCTTTTATGGACAGGATGCTGATGGAGTCTTATCCGTATCGCATAATTGAAGGCATGACGATAGCGGCATATACGGTTGGCGCAGATGAAGGTTATTTCTACATTCGCGCAGAGTATCCCCTTGCGATGGAAAGAGTTAGTAAGGCTATAGAGCACTGCCAACAACGTGGTTTTCTCGGTGATAAAATACTCGGCACCGATTTCTCACTGCACCTCAAAATAGTAGCCGGTGCCGGAGCGTTCGTATGTGGTGAAGAGACCGCTCTTATGGCCAGCATAGAAGGGCGCCGTGGTATGCCTCGGTTACGGCCTCCATTTCCAGCCGAAAGTGGGCTTTGGGGCAAACCAACGCTTATTAACAACGTCGAAACATACGCCGTTGTTTCCTGGATAATACGAAATGGTTCTGAAGCGTTTGCTAAGTTTGGCACTAACAGCAGTAAGGGAACAAAAGTTTTCGCACTGGCAGGAAAAGTAGCGAGAGTAGGCCTCATTGAGGTGCCGATGGGCATAACCATGCACCAGATTGTACAAGATATTGGCGGCGGGATTGCCGGCGAACTACGGCTAAAAGCAGTTCAAGTGGGAGGGCCGTCCGGGGGATGCGTTCCGGCCGATCTTGCGCATATTCCTGTTGACTTTGAGGCGCTCAAGGACGTTGGGGCGATGATGGGTTCAGGTGGTTTGGTGGTCCTGGATGAAACCGACTGTATGGTTGATATCGCACGCTATTTTCTGGAATTTACTCAGAATCAATCTTGCGGCAGATGCACTTTCTGTAGAATAGGTACCCGCCGTATGCTGGATATTCTTGAACGATTGTGTGCCGGGCAGGGCAGGAAGACTGATATCGAAGAGTTGGGAAATTTGGCTCAAATGGTCCAGAAAACAAGTCTGTGCGGGCTTGGTAAAACAGCTCCGAATCCGGTTCTTTCAACTATCAAATATTTCCGTGATGAATACGAGGCTCATATCGAGAAACGCTGTCCAGTTGGAAAATGTACGGCGCTCATTACGTATTCGGTAACGGATGATTGCATCGGCTGCAGTTTGTGCGCACAGCACTGCCCGGTCGATGCCATTGAAATGAAACCGTACGAGAAACACGAAATCGATTCTGAGAAATGTATTCGCTGCGGTACATGTAAGAATGTCTGTCCCGTGGACGCTGTTAAGGTTCAGTAAGCAATGCCTAAACTTTTAATAGATAATCGTGAAGTTGAAGTTGATAAAGGTGCTACAATTCTCGATGCCGCCGGTAAGAGCGGGATTGAAATTCCTACAATGTGTTTTCTGAAAGATTATAAGCTTTCGACCAGCTGCATGGTATGTGTGGTCAAAATCGAAGGTGTAGCAACTCTTGTGCCGGCCTGTGGAACTATTGTTCAAGAAGGTATGCGTGTCGATAGCAGTTCTGAGCAGGTCCGTCAGGCACGAAAAGCGGCTTTGGAATTGCTTTTAAGCGACCATGTGGGTGACTGTCTCGGCCCTTGTCATGTTATATGTCCTGCCAATATGAACATTCCGTTGATGATTCGTCAGATTGCGGCCGGTAACTTTCGTGATGCAATTGCTACCGTCAAGAAGGATATCGCATTGCCTGCTGTGCTGGGGCGGATTTGTCCGAAGCCCTGCGAACGAGGATGCAGACGGGGTGTATATGACGATGCAGTATCAATCTGTCTTTTGAAACGTTTTGTTGCCGACTTCGACTTGCAGTCTGCAAAGCAATATTTGCCGCCCTGCAAACCCGCACAGGACAAACGCGTAGCTGTCGTTGGGGCAGGCCCCGCCGGTTTGGCTGCTGCCTATTATCTCCAACAGGCCGGCTTTTGTTGTACGATCTTTGATGAGCACGAGAAGCCCGGAGGTATGCTGCAATATGGAGTTTCAAAGCAGGAACTTCCGAGAGATGTGTTAGATAAAGAGATTGCTTTGATTGAGAAGTTGAGTGTGAAATTTAAAAACGGAATACGAATAGGCCCTGATTTGTCGATGGACGATTTGCGCAGAGATTTTGACGCTGTGTTTGTTGCGATTGGCCAGCTAAAACCCGGCGACGCTAAGTCGATGGGGCTTGAAGAGGGTGACAAAGGCATCAAAATAGACGGTAAAACTTACCAGACAAATATACCAGGTGTATTTGCAGGAGGAGATGCCGTTCATAAGCGGAAGCTTACAGTACGGGCGGTGGCGGATGGCAAAGAGGCGGCTGTTTCTATCAGTCAGTATTTGTCCGGCTGCTCAGTGACAGGGCCGGTTAAGGAATTCAATACACGTATTGGTAAGCTCAGGGATGGAGAGATTGAGAAATTCTTAGCCTGTTCCGACAAAGCGGAGCGGATGAGACCCTCAGGAAAAGATGGTGCGTTCACTGACCAGCAGGCACGCAAAGAAGCTGCACGTTGTCTGCATTGTGATTGTCGAAAAGCGGATATTTGTAAATTGAAGCAATATTCCCAGGACTATGCAGCCAAACCCACCCGGTACAAAAGTGAGCGCCGATTATTTACTCAGCAGCTTCTCCGTAAGGAGTCCCAAGGACAATCCCGCACCAATTGCCACAAAGGCAAAGACTCGGCGCTGCCCGAAATACAAACGGGCAGGTCCGGCTCAATTGGTGCCGGAGATATAATTTATGAACCCGGCAAGTGTATTGACTGCGGTCTTTGCATACAAACTGCTGCCAGGGCAGGCGAAGAGCTTGGATTGACCTTTGTAGGCCGTGGCTTTGATGTTCGCGTGGCGGTACCTTTTGACCGTTCAATAGCACAAGCTCTCAAGCACTCCGCTGACCAATGTGTAAACGCCTGTCCGACGGGCGCATTGGCATTTCGAATATCATTATAGAGTTTCGATAAAATTAAAAGATTGACATTCAGAGCAATTTTTTGTATAAGATTTAAAGTAAACTATCATTTTTGGAGAAATTTTTATGAAATTGAGAAAAGTAATTAAGGGTTACGTGCAGGCATTGGTATTTGGACTCAGCATAAGTGCAATTGGAACGGGCTTTTATAGTACTGCCGAGGCGGCAGATTGGCCCAACTACCGGGGGCCTAATTTCAACGGAATATCAAACGAAACCGGCTGGAGTGCAACCTGGCCGGCAGGTGGGCCGGAAGTGCTGTGGAAAACTTCAATTGGTAATGGATTTTGTTCGATTGCCGTCAGTAATGGCCGCGCTTATACAATGGGCAACATTGACGATAAGGACATTCTTTATTGTTTCGACGCGAAAACGGGTAAAGAGATATGGAAGAAATCCTACCCGTGTCCTTTATATAAGAAAAACCATGAGGGCGGCCCAGCCGCAACACCGACGGTAGATGGTAACGCTGTTTACACCTTCAGCAAAGATGGCGATGCGATCCGTTTCAATGCGGCGACAGGCCAAATAGTTTGGCATAAGAATCTGAACAAGGAATTAGGTTTGAAACACCCCAAGTGGTACTTTGCCAGCTCACCGTTTATAATCGACAACATGGTTATTCTTAATGCAGGCAGCCGGGGTATCGCTCTTAATAAAACTGATGGTAGTGTAATATGGAAAAGCGGCAAGGACCCGACCGGGTACGCTACGGCGGTGCCTTTCACTGTGGGCAACCAAAAATGCGTGGCGATGTTTGCTGCCAGGGAAGTTGTGGGAATGGTTGCGGCAACGGGGAAAATAGTCTGGCAATTTTCGTGGGAAACGAAATACGAAGCTAATGTTGGAGACCCTATCATTTTCGGTAACTTAGTATTCATTTCTTCCGGATATAATCAAGGCTGCGCGCTTTTGAAAATCGAAGGCAGTAATGTTACCGAAGTATGGCAAAATAAGAACATGCGGAACCATTTCAACAGTTCGGTGCAGTGGAAGGGACATATTTACGGCTTCGACGAAAAGACGCTGAGGTGTCTGGACTCCAACGGCCAGGTGAAATGGTCGCAGCAGGGGCTTGGTAAAGGAAGTCTTATGCTCGCCGACGGCAAGTTGATTATCCTTGGTGAAAAGGGCAAGCTGGTAACTGCACAGGCTTCACCTGAGGGATTCAAGGAATTGGCCTCCGCCCAGATATTAACGGGCAGGTGCTGGACGGTTCCGGTCCTGGCCAACGGTAGAATCTATGCACGAAACGCCGTTGGACAGTTGGTTTGTGTCGATGTCAGCAACTAAGATTGAGGATGGTTCGATGCAGTTAATTCAGGTTACGATTACAAAAAATTGCGCATAGTTTTCGTCCGTCAGAAAATCTACTGTTCTTTTTGGAAAGGTTTATGGATATGTCGAGAACAATTAAAAAGGACCTATTCATAACAGTCCTCGTCGTCGGATTATCTTTGATTAGCCCGGCCTTTTATGGTACTGCACAGGCGGCAGATTGGCCCAATTGGCGGGGACCAAATCACAACGGAATATCAAACGAAACCGGCTGGGTTACAACCTTAACAAAAGAAAGAGCAAAACCTTTATGGAAAGCTTTTGTTGGAACCGGGTTTTCTTCAATTGCTGTAAGTAATGGCCGTGCCTACACCATGGGAAACATCGATAATAAAGACATACTTTATTGTTTTGATGCTGAAACGGGAAAAGAGATATGGAAGAAATCCTATAAGTGTCCTTTATTTAATAAGCAGCATGAAGGCGGTCCGACTGCAACCCCAACAGTAGATGGTGACTCAATTTATACCTTCAGCAAAAACGGTGATGTTTTGCGTTTTACAGCGGATTCCGGCCGCATAGTGTGGCATAAGACTCTAATCAGGGAATTTAGTGTTAAACACCCCACCTGGTACTTCGCCGGTTCGCCACTTATAATCGACAATATGGTTATTCTGAATGCGGGTACTTATGGTTTCGCCCTTAATAAAAATGATGGCAGTGTGATATGGAGAAATGGAAACAGCCCTTGTGGCTACGCTACTGGGGTACCTTATACTGCCGGCAACCAAAAGTGTGTGGCAATGGTTGTATCCAGGGAGATTGTGGGATTGATTGCAGCAACAGGTGAAAAAATCTGGCAATTTCCGTGGAAAACCAATTATGATATTAACGCGGCAGACCCCATCATTTCAGGTGATACCGTGTTCATTTCTTCCGGATATAACAAAGGCTGCGCACTTTTGAAAATCAGTGGGAGTAATGTTACCGAGCTTTGGCGCAATAAGAATATGCGGAATCAAGTCAACAGCTCAGTGCTGTGGGAAGGACACATATACGGTTTTGACGATCAAGTTGGCGGCAGAGGTAAGCTCACATGTCTTAACTTCGAAACAGGCGAAGTGAAGTGGTTACAGAAAGGAATGGGTACCGGCTCACTTATGCTTGCCGATGGCAAGTTGATTATCCTCAGTGAAACAGGAAAGCTGATAATTGCATTGGCTAAGCCGGAAGGATTCAGTGAACTTTCGTCCGCGCAGATATTAACGGGCAAATGCTGGACCGTTCCAACCTTAGCCAACGGCAGAATCTATGCACGTAATGCCAACGGACACTTGGTTTGTATCGATCTCAGCAGCGAAGGTGGAGGATAGATAAGTCCAGTCGATTCTGATTAAAGTTTTCATAAATCCTCACAGAATTCCCGTCTATCAAAAATGTTCATGGTCTTGTTTTTGGAAAGGTTTACGAATATGTTAAGAACAAGTAGAGAAGAACGGTCAGTAACAATTTTTGGTCTTGCACTATGTCTAATTGGATTGAGTTATTATAGTACTGCCGAGGCGGCTGATTGGCCCCAATATCTTGGGCCGAATAGAAATGCAACTTCGGCGGAGAAAGGGTTACTGCGGTCCTGGCCTGGGGAAGGTCCGAAGGTGCTGTGGACAGTCTCTCTTGGGCCGGGCTATGGCGGGGCGGCCGTAACTAAAGGCAAGGTTTTTGTGCTGGATCGTGTTCGTAGTAAGCAGGACGTTCTGCGTTGTTTCGATCTTGGCACGGGCAGAGAGCAATGGTCCTATGCGTACGATGCGCCGGGCAGGGCGAGCCACCCGGGATCACGAAGCACCCCTGCGATTGAAGGCGGATACGTTTACACATGTGGGTCATTCGGCGATGTGTATTGCTTTGACATACAGGCGCACAAGCCGGTCTGGAACAAAAACGTATGGAAGGACTTCGGTGGTGGCCGGGTGCCCAGGTGGGCCATAACCCAGAATCCCCTAATTCACGGCGACCTGCTTATACTTGCCTCGCAGAGTAAAAAGGCCGGCATTGTTGCTTACGATAAGACCAATGGCCGAGTCAAATGGGCATCCCAGGCTCTGCCAGGCTCAGCAGGCTATGTAACGCCGGTGGTTGTGAACATCTCCGGCCAGGACCAACTTGTTATGATAACCGCCTCATCGAGAAGTGAGCAGGGCGTGGTTCTCGGCATGGATATCGAAGACGGCAAAATACTCTGGAGCTATAAGGGCTGGCAATGTAAAATTCCGGTACCTAACGTTACCGCTGTTGGTGATGGAAAGCTTTTCATTACCGGCGGATATGAGGCAGGCTCGGCCATGATAAAGATCGAGAAGAAAGGCGGTTCTTACGATGTTACCGAGCTTTACAAGACAGACGCCTTTGGCACGCACGTACATCCGCCGGTCCTTTACAAGGGCCATCTATACGCCCACTGCACGACGAATACCGGGCGCAACGACGGTATGGTGTGTATGGATCTCGATGGCAATGTGAAGTGGAAGACGGGGCGTTCGCCTGTGTTCGATAAGGGCGGTTTCATTCTTGTCGACGATCTTATTCTGAGCATAGATGGCAGAGAGGGTATCTTCTACATCATCGAGCCTAATAACGAAAGCTTTAAGAAGCTGGCGAGTGCGGATTTGCTCGACACGAAAGAATGCTGGGGACCGCTGGCACTAAGCGATGGCAAACTGCTCATCCGCGATCAGAAACAGATGAAGTGTATCGCTGTCCGATAGCTCTCGTGATGTCATTTGCAATCCCGATTCCCCGGGACCTCTACCTGATTTTACCTTTGCTCTGTAGTTGAGTTTTCCGGTTGTCATAATACCCGAATCAGCCATTCCGAACGCTTTTACACTTGACAATATTCAATCCTGGTATTAATAATTTTGCAAGTTAATCACTGTTACATATTCCGATGGAGAATAGTCTTATGCTTGCAGCAGGTTTAGCAATGGACCCAATCGATTTGAGCATAATAGTCGTATATCTGGTCGGTATTGTCACTGTCGGCTGTTGGGCGGGCTTTCGACAACGACGGACAGCAGAAGGACAGGGCTATTTTCTTGCCGGTAGAACGCTTACCTGGCCGGTTATTGGGCTGGCGCTTTTCTCGACGAACATATCAACCGTCCATCTTGTCAGTCTGGCGGAGGAAGGTTACAAGAACGGCCTTGCGTACGGCAACTTCGAGTGGATGGCGGCATTTACACTAATTATTTTAGCGTTATTCTTTGCCCCTTTTTATCTCCGTGCTAATGTAGCGACGCTGCCTGATTTTCTTGAAAAGCGTTACAGCCGACCCTGCCGAGACTGGCTGGCTTTGCTTTCAATCATCTCGGCTGTCTTCATCCACATCGGCTTTTCGCTTTACGCCGGTGCGGTAGTGCTGGAAGGCATGTTCGGCATCAACATTATGGCAAGCATTATTTGCGTTGCGGTACTGACGGGCTTCTATACTATTATTGGAGGTTTGTTAGCTGTTGTTTTGACCGAGTCGATTCAAACCGTTGTTCTTATATTAGGAGCAGTATGCATAACAGCGATTGGGCTTAGTCGTGTGGGTGGGTGGTCCGGATTGGTTGACTGTGTTGAGCCGGTCAAACTGACAATACTACGGTCATCTGATGATGCGTCAGGCCTTCCCTGGTATGCGGTTTTCTTAGGCTATCCTGTCATCGGTATCTGGTACTGGTGTGCCGACCAGACGATTGTTCAGCGCGTGCTCGGGGCTAAAGATGCTAATCACGCTCGTGTAGGGCCTTTGTTTGCCGGTTTTATCAAAATTCTGCCGGTGTTTATCTTCGTACTCCCGGGGCTGATTTGCCTCGGACTAATCAACCAGGGCGAACTGCCAGATACGTTAGAGCATTCGCGGCATACATACTCATTTATGATTAACCATTTGTTACCCGTTGGGCTCAAAGGCGTGGTTGCCGCGGCACTGTTAGCGGCATTAATGAGTACCGTCTCCGGGGCGCTGAATTCCATTGCTACACTGTTTAGCTATGACATTTACAAGCGATGGCGTCCCCAGACCTCTGAGGGGACTTTAGTAATCGTAGGACGGATTGTTACGTTCGTCGCTATGATTGCCGCCATAATATGGTCACCGTATGTAAGCCATTACGAAAGCATCTTCCAGGGAATTATTGCAATAATATGTTACATTTCTCCGCCGATTACGGTGGTGTTTGTCTTTGGCATATTCTGGCGGCGAGCCAGCGGTAAAGCGGCCTTTGTTACGCTCTGGCTCGGGTCGGCTATGGGACTGGTGGTTTTTCTGCTCGATTGGTTCAAGGACAAAGACTGGCTAAAGCAATATGTCGAATGGAAAATCCCACCTATGATGGCGACCTTTTATTTAGCTGTGCTATGCTCTATAGTGCTGATTATTGTATCGTTGTTTAAACCTCATAAACACACCGCTGAAAGCGAAATATTAGTGTGGGCCAATCCAATGCAGGCCCTGCAGGACAAGGGCTGGAGCGGCATTGGCAATTATAAATTCCTATCTGCTTTACTATTCGTTACGATGGTTGTGTTGTATGTGATATTCAGTATAAAGCCGTCATAAACGAGAATAAGGAGATTATTGTAATGGGAAATTTCACCAGGTTTACTGTTGTTACCGCGGCATTGTTGTTCCTTAGCTTTATGTTTACTGGTTGTGCACAGCAAAGCGTAAAACGCTACGGCCACGTCATCGGGCTAAAAGCGGAGAAGCTTGATGAATATAAGCAACTGCACGCGGCTGTCTGGCCTGGAGTGCTGAAAATGATAACAGAAAGTAATATCCGCAACTATTCGATTTACCTCGGCGAGCTGGAAGAAGGCAAATACTACCTGTTCAGTTACTTTGAGTATACCGGCGATGACTTCGAGGCAGATATGGCCAAGATGGCTGCTGATCCCACAACACAGAAATGGTGGACATTCTGCGAGCCTTGTCAGGCTCCAATACCAACCCGAAAAGAGGGCGAATGGTGGGCCGGTATGGAAGAAGTATTTCACTATGATTAGCAATCACGCTTCAAAACCATAAGTTATATTCCACAGTTGACAATAAACGCGCAGTTAGCTTAATATAGCCGACATTAAAAACCCGGTTAGATTAGGTAGAACTTGAGAGTTCCGGATAACGTTTTGTAAGCTATCTAAACGCTTGAAAAAAACCAACAACTATTTCGAAGAAGAGAGGACTGAATAATGGATTTAACTGGCAAAATCGTCTTAGTCGTCGGTGGAGGCGGCGGCATCGGCTTAGGCATTGCGAAGGCCCTTGCGGCCCAAGGCTGCAAAGTGGCACTGGCTGACAACGATGAGGAGGCTTTGCTTGCGGCTGCCAAAGCAGCCGATGCTGCGGCACAGTTTCCTTGGCGAACTTGCGATATTACAAACCGCGAGCAAGTAGCGCAACTATTTCAATGGCTCGGCGAGGAACTCGGCTCTATAGACATCCTCGTCAACTGTGCGGGTATCAATATCGGCAACCGGATGATGGCCAATATCGATCCTGCTGACTTTGATCGTGTTATGGCGATCAATACCACGGGCACATTTAATTGTATTCACAATGCCCTGCCCGTTATGCGAGAAAAACGCTCGGGGCTCATTGTCAATATTGTCTCTCTGGCCGGTAAACGTGTAATGCCCTTGGCGGGAATGCCGTATTGTGTATCTAAGTTTGCCGCAGGTGCTTTAGGCACATTCGTCAACCTGGAGGAATGTACAAACGGCATCAAGGTAACTAACATTTACCCCGGCGAAACCAATACACCCATCATCGATAAGCGACCCACGCCGCCGCCACCGGAGAAACGCGCAAAGATGCTCCAGCCGGAGGACATTGCCGCCTGCGTCGTAGCCGTTGCCAAACTTCCACCTCGTGCCGTCGTGCCGGAGTTAGTGATAACACCTCCGCATATGATGCTTGGCTGAATTCTTCGGCAATAAAAGTTGTTTGCAAATGGCTTGTGTTACCTGGCTGGCTGAGTAAGATAATAGTGAGTAAAGCAATATGAGGACTTAGTTATGGTTACTAACAGGTTTTTCACGTGCTTGTGGTTGGCAATTCAAATCGCTTTGTTTAGTTATGCAAAAGCACCTGCTGCATTATCACAGAACAGCTATGGCATAATGAAGGTACAACAAGAGTCATTTGGTCGAACGCCGGATGGCCGGGAAGTGACCCTTTATTCCTTGGCCAACGCTAACAGGCTCAGGGCAAGGATAATAGACTACGGCGCCATTTTAGTGTCGTTGGAGGTGCCGGACCGCGATGGCAAACTCACCGATATCACGCTTGGATTTGATGACCTTGACTCTTATATTAAGAGAAACCCCCTCTTTGGGGCCATCGTCGGACGCTATGCCAATCGCATCGGAAACGCCAAGTTTACTCTCGACGGCACCGAATATAAACTGACTGCTAATGCCGGCAAGAACCACATTCACGGCGGCAGGGAAAAAAGATTCGACAAGGTCATGTGGAAAGGCCGACAATTCCAAAGCGATAAAGAGGTAGGCGTACGATTTACATATCTCAGCAAGGACGGTGACGAGGGTTTTCCCGGCAATCTAAATTGCACCGTAACCTATACCTTAACTAACAATAATGAGCTCAAAATCAGTTATAAAGCTACGACAGACAAACCAACCATAGTCAACCTGACTAATCACAGCTATTTCAATCTCGCAGGAGCCGGCAATGGTGACGTTCTGGGGCATAAGATAATGATCAACGCCGATTACTTTACTCCCGCAGACAAAGCACGGATTCCCACCGGTGAAATCCATA
>SDBS01003445.1_pt1 | contig 15549 bp, 10 predicted proteins | sample 2277091 | NCBI WGS metagenome assembly SDBS01 (sample SAMN10404972, study PRJNA504765) | marine sediment metagenome | isolation source: marine sediment core GS10_PC15, 163 cmbsf | place: Arctic Ocean: Southern Knipovich Ridge | collected 2010 | reverse complement strand
GACACCAATTATAGTTTTTCCCAGACCTGTAGGGAGGACGACTAGTGAATTTTTAGAAGCACAAGCTCTAGCGATTTTTAATTGGTAATCTCTTTTCTCGATGGATTTTTCTTTCAAGTAAGCGTTATTAATCATACTCCTACCTTCTCTCTCACTCTCGATCATATCTACTCCCCTTTATACTATTTGGATGATAAAGTCCTCAATCTGTAATTTTGAGATTGCTTTTTTGCTTCGGTTGTAAGACTGGATGATCATTCCTGCCTCAACTGCTAGTTTTGAAGGATATATCAGACCATTTCCTCTATGTTCGAAAAAAAAAGGATGGGAACGGTTAAACTGTTTTACTTTCTTAGAAAGTTCTGTTGTGTTTCTATTAATGTTGAAACCCTTCCCAATCTTTACGTGTTGGAAATAATATATAACATCGCTCAATAAGTTCATTTGGGTTTGGTTGATCTCTACTTCTTTAAGGTCAGTCAAATCGTGACTTGAAACTTCTGATTTTGTTTTTAGTATTAAATAACAGTTATCATTTCTCCACTTCTTACAAAGGACAAAGTCAGAAATCACTGAATTAAAAAAGTTCTGAAACCGAAACACGAGCTCTAACACCTCTTTTAAATCTCGTTCGGACAAGTTAAGATAATTAGCTAATTTATCGAGACTAAAAAGGCTGTTTTTTCGCGTTTGGAACCTCTCTAATGCTGAAATTATTTGGTGTAATTGTTTAAATTTAGTACTTTGTGCCATTACAGCTTATATTTATCGTGTTAATAAAAAGAAAAAAAAGGAGGAAAAAATTATTTAATATTTTGAGGGTCGTTTATTTTTGATTTTTTTTGAACGGATCGCTTTATAAGTTCCCAGTAAAGGTATTGTAGCAGCACCTACCATGCCGAACACTAATGGAAGGGTCACGGCAGCGTCTCCCTGGTAAAGATCGTTAGGGCCATCACCTGGGTTTGGATCAACGGGATCATCAGGATCTGGATTTGTGCTCGGATTCTTGTAGTCAAATGTAGCGTTGCAGATAAACTGAGGCATGGCGATGTAAGGATCGTTGAGGTAAAAATCAAATGAATAATTTCCGAAATAGATTGGCGAGTAATCGAAAATAAACATCGAGTTATATAAGTAGTGGGTAGTTTGCAAGTCGAAAATGTCAATGTAATTGCCGTCACGATACACATAGGCATACATCGAACCACCGAAAATGGGTTCGTTTCCAAAAACAAGCACATAGTACGCATTAATGCTAACTTCGATCCGAGATTCGGTCTTTAAAGTCGTGTATGTAAACTCAAAATCAGGATTAGGGTCCGGATTAGAATCGATATATTCAAAGGTTACGTTACAGAGTAACTGAGGTACACCTTGATAAGGGTCGTTAAGATAGAAATCAAAGGAATAGTTTCCAAAAACTCCTGGCGAGTAATCAAAATTAAAAATCGAACTATTCGAGCCGTGATAAGTTAGTAAGTCAATAACACCCATGTAATCGCCATTGCGATATTCATTAGCATACATAGAACCTCCGATAACGGGTTCGTTTCCATGAACTAACACATAGTACACATTAATGCTAACTTGAATCTGAGATTCAGTATTTACCAATGTGTAGTTAAATTCAAAATCGGGATCAGGGTCCGGATTGGGATTAATATAATCAAGGGTTGCGTTACAGAGTAATTGAGGTACGCCTTGATAAGGATCGTTAAGATAGAAATCAAAGGAATAGTTTCCAAAAACTCCTGGGGAGTAATCAAATGTAAAAATCGAACTGTTCGAACCGTGATAAGTTAGTAAGTCAATAACACCCATGTAATCGCCATCGCGATACTCAACGGCATACATGGAACCTCCGAGAATGGGTTCGCTTCCATGAACTAACACATAATATGCATTAATGCTAACTTGAATCTGAGATTCGGTCTTTATAACTGTGTAGCTAAACTCATAATCGGGATCAGGGTCTGGATATGGATCTTCGTAGTCAAAAGTAGCATTATGAATTAATTGAGGTCCTATGAGATAAGGATCGTTAAGATAGAATTCAAAAAAATAGTTTCCGAAATAGATTGGCGAGTAATCAAAAGTAAAGGTCGAACAATTTAAATTGTGAGAAGTTAGCAGATCGATAAGATCCACGTAATTGCCGTCACGATACACATCGGCGTACATCGAACCATCATAGATAGGTTCGTTTCCAGAAACAAACATGTGGGATCCATTAATGGTAACTTTGATCCGAGATTCCGTCTTTACAGTCGTATTGGTAAACTCAAAATTAAATTCAGTGGTAAAAGAGAAAGGAACGGCTGCTTTTTTTATTGCACCGTCGTACGCGCATAATTCGCCTTCCACAATCGGATAATTAGCTGTATCAATGGATACGTATACTTCCTTTTGATATGTATTGTTCCCCATTTGATCCAATACGATTGTTCCTAATTGTGCTGACTCGATCTTAACTGTGGAATATTGCCCAAAATCCGAAAGTATGAAGTTTACAAGTTCAACCGTAAACAAGTTGTTGCCTCCTAATCTAACTGTATCGCTATAAGAAGCGCTTAGTCTTACATCATCAGATTTCGCGATCTCGCATAACCACAAGAATACATCGTGCTCTAACTTTTTTTTTTCGACTGATAAATAGAATTCGTTGTAAGTATCAGAATATATATTTTGAACAAGCAAGTGGGTTTGCTCAACATCGAAATTAATGTTTAGATTCAAAAATTCCGATATTTTATAGCTATAATATAGATTTTTTGCGTTTGAATAATTTAGGTGATTTACGACGAAGTTGTTAATTTTAGTGGTGTTTAAGCTAAGCTGATCGATAGCGTTTAAAATATATACCACATTATACAAATTCTCTAAGGCTAACTCTATGTCATCGGAGTATTTGGCGTCAAAATATAACTCTGTTGGAGTTTCTACCATATTTCTTACAATGTAGGTCGCAAGTGCAGTTTTATCGAATCCTAGATCGGTAAAATACTGACCTGTAATATTCCCTAATCCGAAAAATTGACTAATAATTTCCATTGTCTGGATGGCGTAATAAGAATTTTTCAGGTAAACTAAGTCGTTTTTCCACTCGGGAGAAGACCATATGTTAATATTTATTAAGAATCCTCCAAAGTTATCTGTATAGCTCGGATCGAGGAATTGAGAATCGATCACATCCTGCAAAACAGTGTAAAGATCGTAGAGCGAGGCAAAGTCGTTTAATTTAAAAATTTTATTCAGCGAATCAAGAGATTTGAAAATATTTTGGTGGGAACTTATGGAATTTATTTCATCTACGAATTCGTGATGTCCAGCGGTATCGTAATCGAAAGGTTTCGAGCGAAAACTCACCTTCTTCAAATCCATGCCGGTGCAAGAAAAGAAATCGTAGTTACCACCACGATCTATTACGGTACCTACAATTAGATCGTATATCGATTGGATGTTAAGCTCTCCAATTTTCCCGAAATACTCGTACGAAGTCACTAAACTGTAGATTAAGTCTACGGAAGTATAATCCTCTGAAAGCAAAGAATATCCGCGTTCTTGAGCAAATAGGGCTATAAACGAAGAAATTTCGTCTTTATCACTTAATGACAATTCCAAAATATCTCCAGTGCTCGAAAGCGACCTTACAATTTGGAACGTGTCGATAAGTTCGTGATATTTCACTGAAGTCGAAGCTTCCCATCCCCCATAATATTTTCGATTGTTAAATAAAAAAGACGTAACATCGTTTCTTTCAAATGAAACAAAGCCCGTCATATCTGCTAATTCTAAATTAATCGCAGTAGAAACTATATTAGAATAGTTAACTACCCACATAAAATCTGAGATGTCAAAGTAAGCTCCTTCGGAATGATATAGTGCTGTAAGGTGTTGGTGAAACTTGGTTTTATCTATAATATCTATGTAACTGCTTCCGAAAATTTCCAAGGTCTTCAAACAATAATAAGAGGCAAATTGGTTTGGTTCTGGTTCCAATAATGAGTCAAACATGCCCTCATTATCGTTATAAAAGCCGGTAGAAGAGCCCAACGATTGCAAACTGTCAATGAAGGACGCAATATCGCTCCTTTCTTGGGGGTGTGCGCTCCAGTCAACGCCTAAAAGGTCTAATGTTATAACGGCGTAATACGTGTTGTCTGCGGTAGGGACTTTAAATCCTTCATCTAACGAGTTATCGTAAGGTTGTCCGATAAATCCACGTAGACCTTGATGATAACAGCTCCAAATAAAATCAAGCATATCAGTAATATCTATTGAATTGACATTATTCAAGATTTCCAAAGAAAGAACTGCGTAGCAATTAACTTGTAAAAGCGTGGAAAGAGGATAATATCTCCCCGGTATTTTTGAAGCGAAGTATCTATCGGAATTTTCGTCAGAGAATGTATGAGAACTAGTGTCATAGAACGACAAGATATAGTTGGTTACCGCCTGTTGATCAATATCTCCCAGCTTTCCTATAGCATCTAAAACATATAGCGCGTAATAAGTAGCTTGAAGAGAGCCAGAATAAATCTGAGGATAATAGCCATAAGTTGCGTAGTCAGCGTTTTTTGCATCAAAAACTGATTGCAACATCTCAAGGTTCGAGATATCAGAGGCGGCCAACATATCTAATTTCTCGTTTTGTCTTTCTACGGGATTCACAACAGATTTTATACCTATTGTTGAAAGATAAGCTAAAACTACTATTAAAACAACACTTACTATAACTCTGGTTTTCTTCCATTTCATTATTCTTCACGCAAAGTGAATTAAGCTTTGCATCTCCCATATACCAAAGTTATATAAAGAAAAAATGAGTGGCATTAATCAAAAATTCCTTGGTTATATCTCTAAACTTATAGTAATGAAGGCAAATATTCAAAGTGGACAAAAAATTCTTATCTATGGCGCTTCTGGAAGTGTAGGTACTTTTGCGGTGCAACTTGCCAAATCTTTTGGGGCGGAAGTTACCGGTGTATGCAGTAGCACGAATTTAGAATTAGTAAAATCTCTGGGAGCTGATAAGGTAATTGATTACATTAAAGAAGATTTTACCAAAAACGGTGAGACCTACGATGTCATCTTTGACGCTGTAAGCAAGATTTCGTCTTCAGAGGCTAAAAAGGCTCTAAAGGAGACAGGGACCTATATCAATGTTAGATCTTCCACAAAAGAAAGGATTGAAAACCTAATTTACCTAAAAGAGCTTATCGAGGCGGGGAAGTTAAAACCAGTCATAGATAGAAGCTACCCATTTGAACAAATCCCCGATGCTCATAGGTACGTTGACCAAGGGCATAAAAAAGGAAATGTTGTAATAACGATTTCTTAAAATTATATATCAACAACTAAAAATTCGTTATCTGCGATTGTTTTTACCTTTTTACTTCTACTTTCAATGTAATGATCAAGAATTTTCTTATGGTGGATTTCTGAATAATGGACAAAAATCTCAAAATCGACAATTCCGAGTCCCGTAAAGTCCTTAATTTTGTCTTGAGATCTATATTTTTTACCGCCAGGATAATTTTGATTAAAAAATTTGGCGATTTCTAATGTCAGAGTCAGTATATAAGCACCTGCGCTGTAGCCTGCAATGATAAATTCTTCTTTTTTTGTAAACTGTATAATGGCATTAGCTAATCCGGATTTGCGCAAATTGTACAGTAATTGAAATGGATCACCCCCAGATATTATCAAAATATTGGAACTTCTGAGTTTTTCTTTTTCACTAGTAGCATCTACTACAGAATTATCAACATATTCAAGATTAACATTAAATTCCTTTGCAAAACCCTCCCAATCATCAAAATATTTTTGTGGTGTATTAGGTACTCCTTGCGATGGCATAAAAAGTGCTAGCTTATTTTTCATTGACTGAGGGAATCTTAAATTCAAGATTTCGTGAAAGTTTTCGTTATTATCAGGTGTTGAAAATAAGACTATTCTCTTCAATGGCTTAATCAGATTGTAAAAAGAAACTATTACTTTTCAATTATTACCCATAATGAAGATTTTAAATGTTCAATTTTAATTCTAATTAGCAAAATATCTCAAACCAAATTAAAAAAGCAAGAGAAAATAAAATTGTACAAATCTTATTATTACGGATGGAAACAATAAGGATAATGGGTTATCATCGTAAAACACAGAAAAAGTAAAAAAAAAAATTAGGACATTTGACTTTCAATCAAGAATTAACGTCAACAAAGCACGGGTGGACCCTTCAAATCGTAATATTTCCATAGCGCTACTTCCACAGGCTCCTGATCGTTATACATCTCGTTTTTGTCTGAAACATTAAATTCTTTAAAGTTGAGTTGACGGTTGATATTAAAATTGTCTTGTTTATTGGAAATTGAGGCAACTAAATACCCACTTGCTTCTTTTATAAATAGAAAATGCTCTTTGCTCCCATTTAGGGAATTATAGACTTGATTAGCTTGTCCTAGTATTACTTGGACTATGTCGACATGTTCAGGCGATTCTTCAATCGAAACTTCAATTGGATCGATAAAACCAGGGTCAAGCACTCCTAATTTTTCCATAACTTTTTTTAACAATACAGCCGATTTTACAAGAGTTTTGAAACCAGGAACTTTAAACCTTTGAATGACTTTCCTCTCTACTTGCCTATGGATCGTTGACATTTTAATCCCTAATCGATCACAAATCGCACATACGCTCACTTCTTTTTTTTGAGAGCAGAGAAGAGTAATGGAGGTTACTAAACCACAAATCACATCATCTTTGGTATCTTTTATCGAATCATAAAATCGATTTAGGATTTTTTTAGATTGATAGTAAAACGGCATACCTAATTTAAAATGCTCGCTTACCTCTAGTATTCGTTCGCTTATGTATTGTTTACGGTCTCGCTCTTGGTATTCTGGCCAGATACGAATAATCGAGAATTTAAAGGCGTTAAAGTCTTTCTTTGAAATTTTTGAGACCTCTAAAAGATCCTTTTCGCTAATAGTTTTGTTGTTTTCTTTGTAGTAAGCATAGATCACGCAAGGCACCAACATTTCAGCACTCCTGTATTTAGTGCCTTTGCCTAATTGAGCGCGATTCTCTTTAAATTTACTTAATATTACATCAAAATCTTTGAATGAGAAACCCAAAGCGGTTAAAATCCTTTTTATCTCTACCTTAGCTGTGATTAGGACATTTTCTTCAGTTGAACGAGATGCGTCAATCCGACTAAGCCCTTCTAACTTGGCAGAGTGTTGCGATTTACGCCTTTCAGATTTAAAACCGATTTGAGTTTTTCCCATTACAGCGTATTGAACGAAATCGGCATCGTAAGGCCTGTGATATTCTAATTTTTGCACTTCTAACACTATCCCGCATGTTCGACAAGTATAACCCTCTCGAGTCTCTACTATATCGGTAGATTCGCACACATCGCATTGATATTGCAGATCAGGTTCGCGTTCTGATATAATTTTCAAGGACTTTATTTTACCAGCACTTTGAGGTGTTGCCATTTTTCTCCAACTTTTTTATAATTTTTTTGAATAATATCGATTAAATATGTTTTACAAAGAATTAAGATCAGGAGTATCAGATATTAACCTATCTAATTTCAATAAATGTTTAAAAATGTAAGAGATAATTAAACGATTAGCAAAAATTGAATCGATAAGTGTTAATAAGTTTTAAAATTTTCATCCAAAATCGTGATTTCATCCTATGTAAAGAAGATAAACCATGCATTTTTTGATCAAAATCACAATTTTGCAATTTTAATCCAAACGAGAAAAATTTTTGAATCACAGACGCGGCTGTCACAGCATAATTTGAGAATATAGGGAGGTTTATAATGGAAATTTTGCTTTAACATTGCTTTCTACATCAAATTTGATGTGATTATATTAATAAATATAATAAAATCAATAATCAGTTAAATTGAGAGCGCTAATTGCTATTAATTAAGATTGAATTATTATACTTCGACTTTTCTTAAGTCTCCCGATGAATGAAATTTGTTGAAACTCACATTTATTCTTACATCATCTTATCCATAAACTTCTTTATAAACAGCTCTTAAAATTAGTGATTAGTTTAATGGGGAGTTCAAGGAAAAAGTTAAATTAGAAACTTACACGGTGTCTAAAACGTGATATCAATATAACCAGAGATGGTAATGAGTGGAACAAATCTTTATATAATATTGCGCAATAAATGATTAATAAGACAAATTTTCTTAGATTGAAATTAGTATGAAATCAAAGACAAAAGTATCAATTTTAATTGCTTTAGTAATCATCTTCTTATTCTTCGTTACATTTAACAGCAGATATAGTAAAAAAATCGTACCTAATGATAATTACCTCGAATTTAACGAGAAAAATCAGATTCAAATAAAACAGTCCGGATTTTGGAATCTTACGGGAAATCCCATTTTCATAGACGACTCAGCCACGGGCGTAGGTGCTCACAATTGGACCTGGGCAGAAAATCAACCATGGTGTTCTGGTTCGGGAAGTTGGGCAGATCCTTATGTTATCGAAAATGTTACCATTGACGGTCAAAGTTCAGTCAGTTGCATAGAGATACAAAACTCTGATGTCTACTTTATTATTCGAAATTGTTCTTTATATAATTCCGGTTCTACTTCTGATAATGCCGGTATTAAGTTATATTATGTCGACAACGGTAAAATAATAAATATCAACTGTTCAATTAACAGGGGTAATGGAATACTTTTATACAATAGTGATAACAACACGCTTTCGGGGAATACCGCCAGCAACAACAATATTCATGGAATATATTTATACAATAGTGGTAACAACACGCTTTCGGGAAATACTGCCAACAACTACAATGATTATGGAATATATTTGTATTATAGTAATAACAACTCGCTTTCGGGAAATAACGCCAGCAACAACAATAATAATGGGATATATTTAAGGGAAAGTAATAACAACACGCTTTCGGGAAATACCGCCAGCAACAGCTTTAATTATGGGATATATTTAGCATTTAGTGATAATAACAAGCTTACGGGAAATATCGTCAGCGACAACAATGATTATGGAATATATATGTTTTATAGTTATAACAACGCGCTTTCGGGAAATTTAATGAACTTTTGTGGAATTTATCTCCACGGTTCGTTAGTAGAAGTGGCATCGCATAATATTGATGATACAAACCTAGTCAATAATAAACCAGTTTATTATTATGTAAACGAACTAGGTTTAGGTTCGAGTAATTTTACAAGTGCGGGGCAGATTATTTTGATTAATTGTAATAACGCGATAATTTCAGGGTTCAATTTATCAAATGGTACTACTGGAATATGTTTATATTATAGTTACAACAACACGCTTTCGGGAAATACCGCAAATAACAATTATTATGGAATATATTTAGGGAATAGTTATAACAACACGCTTTCGGGAAATATCGTAAATAACAATAATTACGGAATATATTTAGATTCCAGTTATAGCAACACGTTTTCGGGAAATACCGCAATTAACAACTCTAAAGGAATATGTTTATATTATAGTTATAACAACATGATTTCGGGAAATACCGCAAATAACAATAATTATGGGATATATTTAAGGGAAAGTAATAGCAACACGCTTTCGGGAAATAGCGCCAGCAACAACAATGAAAATGGAATATATTTAAGAATTAGTAATAACAATGTACTTTTGGGAAATTTAATGAACTTTTGTGGTATTTATCTCTACGGTTCATTAGCAGAAGTGGCATCGCATAATATTGACGATACAAACCTCGTTAACAATAAACCAGTTTATTATTATGTAAACGAACTAGGTTTAGGTTCGAGTAATTTTACAAGTGCGGGGCAGATTATTTTGATTAATTGTAATAACTCGATAATTTCAGGGTTCAATTTATCAAATGGTACTACTGGAATATGTTTATATTATAGTAATAACAATTCGCTTTTATTAAATACCGCCAACAATAACAATAATTATGGAATACATTTATGGTACAGCAATAACAATAAGCTTTCGGGAAATAATGCTAGTAGTAACAGTTATCACGGAATATGTTTAGAAAATAGTGATAATAACACGCTTTCGGGAAATACCGCCAACAATAACAATCGTAATGTAATATATTTATACAATAGTGGTAACAACACGCTTTCGGGAAATACAGCCAGTTATAACATTATTTATGGAATTCATTTAGAAAATAGTAATAACAACTCGCTTTCGGGAAATAATGCCAGTAGTAACGATGAACATGGAATATATATACAATGGTATAGTAATAACAACACGCTTTCGGGAAATACCGCAAATAACAATGATTATGGAATATATTTATGGTACAGTAATAGCAACACGCTCTCGGGAAATATCGCAAATAACAATAATTATGGAATACGTTTAAGGTACAGTAATAGCAACATGTTTTCGGGAAATAACGCCAGCAACAACAACTTCTTTGGAATATCTTTATATCATAGTAATAATAATATGTTTTTGGGAAATAACGCCAGCAATAACAATAAATATGGAATAGAGTTAAATAATAGTGATAACAACAACCTTTCGGGAACTACCGCAAATAACAATTATTATCGTGGGATATATTTAGGGAATAGTAATAACAACACGCTTTCGGGAAATACAGCCAGTTATAACATTAATACCGGAATAGATTTAAACAATTGTAATAACAACATAATTTCGGGAAATACCGCAAATAACAATAATGATCGTGGAATACGCTTTTGGAGAAGTGATAACAACACGCTTTCGGGAAATTCAGTTAGTAATAACAATGATAACGGAATATATTTAGGGATTAGTAATAACAACACGCTTTCGGGAAATGCAGCCAATAATAACAATCGTAATGGAATATATTTATACAATAGTGGTAATAATTTAATTTATAATAATACCCATATTAATAATGGAGTAAATGCTGAAGATGATGGAATAGATAATCACTGGGACAATGGAACTGTTGGAAATTATTGGGACGATTATTTAGGTAAAGATCAAGACGATAATGGCATTGGTGATACCCCCTACTTAGTCTCTGGCACAGCAGGAGCTCAAGATAATTACCCTATTTGGAATGATGGCATTGAAATCTCATGGGTGCTAGATCCATTTATAATTGACGATTCTGGAGGGGAAGACTATACTTGGGCTGAAGCAGTATCGGAAAATTGGTGTCGAGGTTCAGGAATGTGGAGCGACCCATATATTATCGAAAATGTAACGATTAATGGCCAAAATTCAAGTAGTTGCATCGAGATAAGAAATTCAAATGCGTACTTTATTATTCGAAATTGTTCATTATATAATTCTGGTTCTTCTTCTGATAATGCCGGTATTAAGTTATATTACGTCGATAACGGTAAAATAATAAAAAATAATTGTTCCGATAACGATTATAGAGGAATCAATTTATACAGAAGTAGTAATAACACGCTTTTGGGAAATACCGCCAATAATAACGATGATGATGGAATATATTTATACAGAAGTAGTAATAACACGCTTTCGGGAAATGATGCCTGCAACAACAACGAACATGGAATATGTTTATATTTCTATAGTGATACTAACACGCTTTCTGGAAATACCGTAAACAACAATGACCGTGGAATATATTTATATGATAGTGTTAACAACACGCTTTCGGGAACTACTGCAAATAATAATTCTCACGGAATAAATTTAGTAGGTGGTAATAACAACACGATTTCGGGAATTACCGCAAATAATAATTCTCACGGAATAACATTAGATATTAGTAATTACAACACGCTTTCGGGAAATAATGCCAGCAACAACAATGGTAATGGAATATATTTAGGGAATGGTGATTACAACACGCTTTCGGGAAATAATGCCAGCAACAACAATGATAATGGAATAGAATTAGTGAATGGCAAAAACAACTTGCTTTCGGGAAATATCGCAAATAACAACTACTATGATGGGATCCATTTAATTTTTAGTAATAACAATAATCTTTCGGGAAATACAGCTTATAATAACGATCGTCATGGAATAATTTTATGGTATAGTATTAACAACACACTTTCGAGGAATCTAATGAGTTTTTGCGGAATTTATATATATGGTTCCTTAGTAGAAATGGCATCTCATAGTATTGATAATACAAACCTTGTTAACAACAAACCGGTCTATTATTATGTGAATGAAGCAGGTTTAGGATTGAGCAATTTTACAGATGCGGGGCAGATTATTTTGATTAATTGTAGTAATGCGATAATTTCAGGGTTAAATTTATCAAATGGTACTACGGGAATACACTTATCTTATAGTGATAACAACACGATTTCGGGAAACGCTGTAAATAACAACAATTATTATGGGATCTTTTTACATTTAAGTTCTAATAACACGATCTCAGGAAACACCGCAAATAGCAATTATATAGGAATTTATTTAGGGAATAGTAATGACACCACGCTTTCGGGAAATATAAAAAGTAATAATTATTATGGAATGTATTTGTGGGAAAGTAATAACAATCAAATCGTTTTAAATCATTTTATTAATAATGAAATTGATGTTATTGATGATGGAATTAATAACAAATGGGACAACGGATTTATAGGTAATTACTGGGATGATTACGAGGGCGTTGATGCAAACGATGACGGAATAGGTGATATACCATATTTAATACCAGGGACAGCGGGAAGTCAGGATAATTTTCCACTATGGATGGATGGTGATGATCTTGCACCTGTAATTACAATAATCTTTCCTTTACCTAGTGGAGTGTTTAGTTTAGATGCTCCAAATTACAATATTTCTATTAACGAGCTCAATTTAGATTCCATCTGGTACACTCTCGATGGAGGAATAACGGATTACACCATCACGGGTTTAACCGGTTCGTTTAATCAAGCCGCGTGGGAAGCTTTAAGCGAAGGTAGTTTTACAATTAGGTTCTACGCAAAAGATGCTGCTGGAAATATAAATTTTATAGATGTAGAGGTTTTTATCGAGATTCCCGAAGATATACCTGACATTCCTATAATTTCATTTGGAAATTACTTCATGTTATTTACAACCATAACAATATTTTCACTTATTATCTTGGAAAAACATAAGAAAAAATTACGCTGATTTAAAAAAGTTTCAAAAATTAAATCCTGCCTGAATTATTTTTTTTCTTTTTATACTTGGCCTATATAACGAAATTACAATTATGATAATGCTATATTTTTGGCTTTTCGTTATGCTAGGGTGTTCGGCGATAGCGCAAGTTTTTTACCGTTACGCCCATACGCCAGGTTACAAGGCGTTTTTTAATGTAATAACTTTCATTGGAGTATTCGTTCACGAAGTAGCGCATTATACCGTATCTGCAATTCTAGGTGCTAAACCCGCTAATGTACGGGTAAAATACCGAAGCCAGGATAGGACGAGAGTAGCCCCTCATGGATCAGTCGGTCTTCCAGAGTTCGAACGAAACTCGCTCTTACAAACCTTTGCAATCAGTTTTGCTCCTCTACTAGTGTCTACTTTTTTGTTAATGTTCTGTTTGGATGTGATCTTTCACATTCAGACCGAATTATGGATAAAAGTGGTGGCAGTAGCTTTCAGCTTGTCTTTGATCATTGGCTCAGAGCCATCGGGACAAGATATTAAAGTAATTGGCAGGTCGTTCAAAAACGACCCTCGCTATTCGGTATACCAAATTTCCTTGCTGGTAATTTCGGGAGTGTTGATATGGTTATTTGTAGATTTGTATATATTCCTCCTTCCTTTCGAAGTGCTCTATTATATCGCATATTTTGTGGTTTTAACTTTTTTCTACTTTGCGTTAAAAGGAGCATTTTGGATGGTTGGGAAAAGTGCTAAAGGAATAGCCAAGAAGATAGGAAAATTTCAGGTATCAAGTCCCAAATTTTTCACTCGAAAAAGAAGGTTTAAACACGTAAAAGACCCAAACGAAAGGGAGGTGCAGTGGTAAGTAATGAAAGGATTTTGTTTAATTGCGATAATTATCGCTATGTTAATGTTCTACCAAAAAGAACCGTTTTACACGGTAATAATCATAGGAGTTGGTGTTGTAATTTACCTCGTTTACAAAACGAAAAAAAGCGGAAACGGGATGCTCGGAGCCTTTTTCAGCGGAAATCAATCTCATCAAGATAGTAGATTAGACGATTTAATTGCTCTGATGATGCTCCAACAACTCTCGTCGACCAACTCCCAGAGCAACAACGCCACTCAACAGATTTCTGAACAAGCTCGAAAGCGACGGGAATCAATCGATAAGACTCAAAAAGAAGTGTTAGACTTATTGAGCAGTGATTAAAACACGATGGAGCCAAGTAATCCTTTCAACATTACTTCTTTGTTTGATTTACTAAAGGAAGGAAGAATAATCTCAGTTTCAGGAGCGTCAAGCACCGGCAAAACGACCTTAGCGCTTCAATTAGTTGCGTCGGCATTAAGTTGCGAGGGTGGTTTCGATGAACATTGCGTCTGGATACAGGCTAGCGAGCAATTTCCTAAAAAGCGATTGCACACTTTTTTTAAAAGTTCTCCTGGTAAGGCCAACAACCTCTTGAAAAAAATATTTTTACATCCAGTGACGACTCCCTTTTTGAGTTTTAAAGATCAATCAACTTTTTTAACAACTTTAGGAAGCGCCATATTACCCTTTAACACCAAGTATTTAGTCATCGACAATATTTCTCATCACTTACGGTTAGCTGCTTCCTGTTGCTCCAATTTCAAGCAGAAAACGGTACTTTTAGACGAATTTTTCAGTTCGCAACTGTTTCCTCTCATTATGCGTTGTCTAAGAGAAGAAATCGTTCTAATTCTGATACACGAAGTTTCTTTTGACCCTAAATTAGGGAAGAATCAACCGTTTTTTAACAAGTTATACGCAAGGATTAATAGCATAAATGTTAGTTTATCGAAACCGTTTAATTCCAAGACTAAGCGTATGAAACTCGTATCGAAAGACAACAACATAACGAGAGAACTGAAATATAAAATCTTAGAAAGAGGGATTTCTTTAGTTTAGTATTAGTGAAAAGCTTCACATGAGATTTTTAAAAACCCTTTAACTATAAAATTATAAATATATTGATTTCTATATAATTCATGAATGTTATTAAATCTATGAGTGATAAAAAATGACAACAATAACAATTGATGATGAGACAAAAGAGGAATTGCTTAAAATAGCAGCTCAATTGCAAATTCAGAGGAGAAAGAAAATAAATTATAATACTACCATCAAGCATTTAATCAAGAACTATTTTATGAAAAAAAATAAGAAAGATAAAAGAAAATTAAAAAATGCATGTGAGAAGGTAGAAAATGTCGATGTCAGTTCCGTATTGGAAGAATTGTACTTAGAGAGGAAAAAAGATGAAATTTCCTTTTAAAGAAGTTGTTTTTGATGGAGGTGCTATGATTGAGTTATTATTATCGGGGGATGAATCTGAATTATTTAAGAATATCGTGAATGAAAAAATAATTCCCTCAACTACTATTCTAGCAATTATAGAAA
>SDBS01003443.1_pt1 | contig 15555 bp, 17 predicted proteins | sample 2277091 | NCBI WGS metagenome assembly SDBS01 (sample SAMN10404972, study PRJNA504765) | marine sediment metagenome | isolation source: marine sediment core GS10_PC15, 163 cmbsf | place: Arctic Ocean: Southern Knipovich Ridge | collected 2010 | reverse complement strand
AGGTATGGTTCAGATCCTGCGCATCGGTGTTAATTGCAACATACTCAACGCCCCGAATCCGGCTCTTTTCTTTCATCCGGGCAATAATATTACCACCGGCGCCGCCAATGCCGACAACCTTAACCTTAGTGATGCCTTCCTTATACTTATCGCTCTTGCGTTTAGTTGTACGTTTAGTTGTACGAGTTTTTGACTCAGAAATTTTTTTGGGAGTTCTTTTGGGAGTTCTCTTAGACGATTTTTTTCTTGAGGTTTTCGGCTTAGCCGCTATTTGCTTCGGCTTCTTCGTACTTATCACCCGCTTTTTCTTTTTTGTTGTTTGTTTCTTGGCCATATACCAAATATATTAAAATTAAGGAATTAAATTTTTGAAAAATCGCTTTAATGCCTTAACGCCCGCAACCGAATCTTCCAGCTCTCTCTTTCCTTTTAAGAGAAGTCCCACTGCGGTTGCAAATTCCGGGTCATCAATCAGCTCTCTATGCGCCGGATTGACGATATCAAGGGCATCAACATCGGGAAAACCAGGCTGTGCCGCAAGTTTCAGCTCCCGTCTTGCCAATTCGTCTATTCCGGAAAGTTTTGCCCCCCCACCGGTCATTATTACACCTGCCGGCAGTTGAACTGATTTCCCAAGACCCTTCAATTCATTATTAACGAGATTAAAGATTTCTTCAAGGCGTATCTCAATAACCTCTGAAAGAAAACGTCTCGAAACCTCTTTTTTGTCATCTTGAAACGAAGCGTCAATCTCGGCAAGACAAATCTTTTCCCGACGAGAAACTTCTTTTGAAAGAGCAAAACCATGCGTTAACTTCAGTTTCTCGGCAATGTCAATGGAGATCTTGAGTCCTATAGCTATGTCATTAGTAACATATCCTGAGCCAACCGGCAAACTTTTTGAGTGCACTACCTTGCCTTCTTCGTACACAACAAAAGACGTGGTACCGGAGCCAAGATCTATCAAGAGCACGCCTAATTCTTTCTGTCGTTTTGAAAGAACCGCCTCACTCGCCGCAAAAGGGCTAAAAATAATTCCGGCAACGTTGCCGCCGGCTTTTTCAAGAAGCTTCACAAGCGCAGAGATATGCGGAGCAAACGATTCAACAATAAGAGTGTCCACCTCCAGACGATTCCCGATCATCCCAACCGGATTTTGAATATCTCCGACGTCGTCAACAAAATACTCGGCAATAATGTTGTGTAGTATCGCGTAGTTCGGCAGTAGTTTCGCCGCCTGAGACATTTGAGTTACTCTATCAACCTCATCTTGTTGCATTACCTGGTCAGCCCGCGCTCCGGCGACAACACCATGCGACCGCCGCGACTTAATATGCTCGCCGTTCACATTAATAAATAAATGCTGTGTTGCCTTTTTTGAGATTTTCCCCAAATCAACAATGACGCTTCGGAACGCTTTCATTGCTTCATCCACATCAACTAAAACACCCTTGCGTATTCCCGCGGAAGGGTGTCGAAAAGCAGTGAGCACAGAAAGGGTCCCGTCCTTTTTGCATACACCAACAACGCCCTTGATGTGCGACGAGCCAATATCTAATCCTGTGATAATGTCTGCCATAGTTTGTTCTCGATTTGCTCCATTTTCATCGTATCACGTTTAGTTTTGTGTGTGTACCCAAGCAAATGCAATAAGCCGTGCACTGCAAGGCGTGAAATATCTTCTTCTTTGCGTTCAATCGTACGCGGTGATAAATACAACTCCCCTAACGGCACCGGTTCGCCGGGCACTTGAGGAAACTCTTTTGACTCCACAAAACTCAGCACATTCGCTGACTCATCCATACCACGCCAGCGTTTGTTTATTCCCCGCATTTGCTTCTCACTCATCAGCGCCACCTCTAATAAAACATTTTCCTTTCCCAGATAACGAAGCGCCTTGACGAGTATTCTCCGTATTTGTTCTTTCTGCGTCTCAAATCCGTCCGTGCTAACGACCTCTACTGTGGGGCCCATGACTATACCTTCTTAACTGCTTCATTTCTTTCGCTTTCCCAACGCGGTAAAGCGCCGAGGAGCGACGTTTGTTCTTGCTTACGGGGCGTTTATGAAAACGCTTCTTTTTGATTTCCTTAAATATCCCGCTCCGTTTCAGTTTCTTGTTGAAGCGGTAAAGGAGCGAATTAAAACTCTCCCCCATTCTCTTTTTTACTCCGATAGACATAGTAAATAATAGGATAACCATTAACTTATTTATAGTCAACTGTAAGAAAACACCCCTGCGTGGGCAGGGGGGTTGAGTTTAAGGTCTAGTATCTGTAATCTTTCTTCGTATTTCTTCAAGCGATTCTTTTGGAGGATTATCCACTATGCCGTGAAGTGGTGTTCCTTTGTCGTTGCGGTAACGAGGAATAATATGGAAATGCAGATGGTCAACTGCTTGCCCTGAAACTTTCCCGTGATTAATGCCCAGCGTGAAACCGTCCGGACTAAGCGCTCTATTAATCATAGCCGTTACACGCTTCACGGCCTTAAAAAAGTGAGAGATCTCGTCGTCCGGCAGTTCAAGAAGCGTCTCGGCGTGCGTTACGGGAATTACCATCGTATGCCCCGGCGCCCGTGGATTTATATCCAGCATCGCGAACGCTTTTTCGTCTTTGTACACTATTTCGGCCGGAATCTCTCCGCTGATTATTTTGCAAAAAACACAGTTTGTCATATCCACTATTTTAATTTCTTCTTCACCACACTAATCATATTATCAAGCGGGACATTTTCCTGGATTCCTGATTCCATCTCTCGCATTATAACAGTGTCTTCAAACGCCTCCCGCTGGCCGTAAATGAAAGTTAAAGAAACACCGCTCTTCTCGGCTATCTTGAGTTGCGCTTTAAACGACTTTCGTCCCAGTGATTCAAGCACAATGAAACCGCTTCGCCGAAGTTTGCTTATAAGCAGCAGGCTTGATTTTCTTGCCTGCTCGCCCACTGCTATGAAGAAAACCTTGCGTCTATGTTTTGTCTGTGGCTCAATCTCGCGCTCTTTCATTACTTTAATTACATTCTCAATATCAATAGCGCCCCCAACCGCCTGCAGTTGTCTCCCGCCAATGTGCTCTGAGAGATAATCATAACGCCCACCGGCCGCCAGTGCCAAGTTGGACTCCGCGTCGGGCAGAACCCGAAACGCTACCTTACTGTAATATCCTGTCTCACCGACCAGATACGGGTCCGGCACATAGTTTATTTCATTATCTTCAACAAGCTCCAGTATGTTCTGAAAATGACTGTTACAGCCCTGACACAAATAATCAAGAATTACCGGCGCGTTCTTGCTTACCGACACGCATTTTCCCAATTTACAGTTAAACAGACGAAGAGGGTCGTTGTTGTAGCGGCTCTTACATGCCTCGCACAATTCCTGCTTGCGATAACGATAGTAGTTTTTAAGCTTCTGACGATAGGTCGGCCAGCAGACCCTGCATCCAACCGCATTAATTTTCAATACCGGGTCCTTGAAATCAAGCGCAGCGAGAAAATCAAAGAGCGCTAAGATAATCGTCATATCATAAACTGGATCGCCGTCACCGATAATAGCAAACCCCCATTGGTGGAATTGATGCCTTACGCCGGCTCCACGGCGAAACATCGGGCCATGATAGTAAACTTTAAGAGGCGACGAAAAATATCCCAGATGATGCTCTAAATAACTCCGCATTACCGGCATCATCCCTTCCGGGCGAAGTGCCATTGTCGTTCCTCTAGCCGGCTTAAATGTGTAAAGTTGGTGCTCAACGGTTTGACTACTTTTCCCCAAGCCGGACTCAAAAAGTCCCGCGTGTTCAATTATGGGCGTCTCAATAAAATGGAAGTTGTAAAGCTCGCTTATCATCTCGCCGGCATTCCGTATTGCCACCCACCACGGTTCGTCCTTAGGAAGAGTGTCTGACATTCCGGACACCGTTTGAAACGTCTTTTTTATTGAACGAGCGGGCTTCTTATTTGTGTCTGGAGACATAATCAATAGGCGGGTGTTGCTATTGCCATCGCTTTATTCGCCGGCCAGAGGCGCAGGCGGACAAGGCCAATAATACTATCCTCACCAAGCGGCCCCCAATTTCTTGAATCGTAACTAAAGCCGCGATTATCACCCAGTACATAGTATTCGTCCGTTCCCAGCTCAACATCAAACTTTCTTGTACTGCGCATTTCGGTTACATATGTCTCCCGAAGATTTTGAGCAATGTTCTCGCGGTAAACCGTTACCTTGCCGTATTCAATCACCACTCGCTCGCCTGGCAAAGCAATAATTCGCTTAATGTAGTAAGAGCCGCCATCAATGGGATTTTTGAACACAATAACTTCTCCCCGCTCGGGCTCTCGAAATCTATATGCCAGTTCATCAACGAGTAGATAGTCCCCGTTAAAAAAAGACGGCTCCATGCTCGCGCCACTTACTAAGAACGGCTGGGCAACAAACGTTCTGATAAGCATTACCGCCACCACTGCAATAGCGATAGTTTCAAATATCTCAAAAAAGGACCAAAGTATTTTCTTCATACACTTGGTATTTTATAAAGCCATGCGATAATATATGGAGCAATACTACCGAATATGGAGCAGAAAATCAACCCTGAAAAAATCAAACTTATCGTCGGTCTCGGCAATCCAGAGTCCGTATACAAAGACACGTGCCATAATGTAGGGCATCACTGTATCCGGTATCTCAAAGAAAACCTTGTGCCTCCTCACAACTACTCACTTATTGTGAGCAGCTGCAGTATGAACACGTCGGGGCAATGTATTAAAAGACTGTTGAAACAGCATGAAATATCTCCGCGCGAACTGCTTGTTATACATGACGACTCTGATATCAAGCTTGGATCGTATAAACTCTCATTCGGTCGCGGAACGGCAGGGCATAAAGGCGTAGCATCAGTCGTCAAGCATCTGGACACGAATACTTTTTGGCGCGCTCGCATCGGCATTAGAAAACCAGGACAACGCGGCAAAGCAGAAACATTCATTCTTAAACGGCTATCCAAACAAAATATGCAGATTTTAGAAGAAGTATTTCAAAAAATCGTAGAGGAATTACGGGGTGAATCTGAAAGAGATATCAAAAACAACAAATCGGTCTTCTGATATCGTAACCTTTGAAAGCGGCAGGTTCACGTCGGCAAATTGCGGGTCAACGACCAACGCGTTTTTGAATCGAATAACCGTATCATAATTTGGCGCCCGCAAACTAATATCTACAATCCCTCCTGCAGAGCCAATACTTATCTTATCCAGCGAAACGCGGTGGACGGCGCTTATTTCACGGACGCGTTTCAGTAGGGAAAAAAGGATGTTGCTTTGCTTCTTTATTTCACTAACCGAAGCGACTAACTTGTTAAATTCTTCAATGCTCACCTGCAATTCCTGAAGTTCCTGTTCTTGAGCTGTGACATTAAAAACACTCAGACGTTCCTCAATAAATGCCGGCTGTGTCCTGAGCAAAAGTGCGGCTCCGCCAAAAAGGACAAGAAAACTAGCAAGCAATACGGTAAGAATATTACGCCAAAGCCGCACAAATCCAATAACCTGTTCCTTGTAAAATAGTTCCTGGATTTTCTCGGTGCCCAAACTAATAAACCTATCCTTGCTCCTGTCCCAGCTTCCCCGAATCGCCGCCCCCAACACCGTATACCACGTGGGTGTTAAATTTCCGAATTGCGCGGCAAGCGGCACTGCCGCAACGTGAAAATTGGTTTCAATAACTCCTTTTACCTGCTGTTCCAGTCCCGGCGCTACCAAAAACACATACCGGAGCGTCTCACCAAAACGGCTCGCGGCGAAATTTATAACTTTTCGTATCTCCTCAATTAATACTCTGTCAAATATAACCCTGTTTATCTGATGACTCTCTCCTTGAATGGACTGCCATGATTTAAAGTAATCAAAGTAAATAGCTCCGTTTTTGAGAAGAAAAATATCAACACCGTCACTAGATATATTTAGTACAAGAAAAGATTCTCGGCGAGCGCCGAGAACGCTGTTGATAACCCACGATAGGGAAAGTGACGGAAACTCAAAAATAATGGGGTAGAAATTAGCGCGTTCCAAAAACGAACGAAATTGGTTTACCGCCTCCTTCTCAGCAAACGCGCCAAGAAGCTCGTACACATCCTGTGTTTCTCCAAGCAGCTGCCAGCTCATATATGCCTGCTCAACCGGAATAGGCGAAATCATCTGCAGGTTAAGTATTACCGACTCCTTAAACCGTTTTTCTCCAACGTTTGGAATGGTAAAATTCTGCGTATAAGTAATCGCAGAAGGGAGACATGTTATTATTTTCACTCTCTCCTTTGGATTCTCTGGAGCAATATGGTTGTGAAGCTGCTGTAGCGCCTGCAGAAATTGCTGGCTGTCCTGCACTTTTCCTCTACGCATCACTCCCGGAGAAAGACGCAAGGAAAAGGACTGTGACGGAACTCCGTGTTCAAGTAACACGTATTGCAACGAAGCATCAGTAATCTGAAGAGCTCCAATATGCGGACGGGAGGAAAGAGTTTCAAAAAAATGATTTATTTTTTGAATATATGGTTTCATTTTATAATTTACTACTGAACCGCTTGTTCTTGAATAGAGTCAATACTAATAGCCCCTGTTGTCTGATCAACAACTACTTCCGCAACAACTTTGCGTTGCCTGCTCCGCGCACTCGCAACCGATAAAACGCTGTAGAGATAGATATTATTAGCATCATCACTTGTCCGTGAAACCGTTACGGACACCGAATCACTGCTAACTGCAATATCGTAATTTACCTCAACGGCGCCAAATTCTTTATCTCTTGATACCCTCATTACCGCATCGTAGATGCCGGTATTTGCGGCAGCCAACGCGCGCACCGAGAGCCGTTCACCAATCGACGTAGCACTCACAAAAAATGAAACAAATGAACCCGCAATCACAATTTCAATAATAACACCTCCCACCAACAGCACGAACGGCAACGCTACTTGTCCTGAGCGGAGTCGAAGGGCCTGCCCACCTCTTGTATAAACCATATCTATATCATACCAAAAACCCGGCATCTGGACACATAAAATAAGTTATCCAATACCGGGTTTAATTTTTCCGAATCAGAATTACTGCAAGATTTCTGGGACAATGCCCTGCTGTTGAGTTTGGGCGCCGGGAAGCAAATCAGGATTGGCAGTAATTAGTTGAGCAAGCTGACCCGCGGAATCAAGCTTCGCCGTCCAAACAACCTGTTCGCGGTTAAGACGAAGAAAATCCTCCGGTCCCCAGAACACATTACGAAACCGCTGGACGCTTAAAGGTGTTTCCTCATTTTCCGGGTTTATCTGAATTGTGTAGGCCTGTTTTAGCCCAAAAGTAGGAAAGCGAATTAGCGTACCAAAGTAGATATCGCCCGTCGTTAAATACACCGCGTGGTACACAGGACCAACAACAAGTAATTTCCATGCCAGTATCCCTCCGGATAACACAATAAGCAGAACGACAACGATTAGCAAAATAATATTTGTTTTAGTCATACAGCTATTAATCTAAATGAGCGACCTTTTATTCAGTATAGCAAAAAAACACGACGCCGTAAAATTCATCCCTTATTTTCTTTCATAAGCTTAAAGTCCCGTTCTTTCATCGCGTGCAGGAGACGTGCGTCAGAACTGTCCTGCAGAATTCTGCTTAGGTAATGGCCGGAGATAAACTGCGGCATAAGCACATAGTCAGCGCCCGAGTCGTAGAGCATCCGCGCTTCACGCTCGTTCTCGGCCCTGATAATTATCCTCTGCGGCGAATTCGCGCCTAATGAAGTGCGGCGGCGGCGTGTCTCCGCAAGAAGCGCAAGATTATCCTCCAGTTTCGGGTTTGTTGAAATAATTAAACGCGCCTTGCCTAAATCAATTCTTTCAAAGATTTCGGAATCAGAAGCGTCGCCAAACACACAATGGTATCCCCGCTGTTTCAAACGAGCAACAACTTCGGGGTCAAAGTCAATAATAAGCAGATCTTCTTTAGGTAAATGAGCAAGAATTCCTTCTCCGGTTCGGTGACATCCAATTAAGACAATTGGCTTATTTAGGTCGTCAACAAGCAGGTCTTCTTTTCGCCGCTTCCCACGCTCAAACACGGAAAGGTACGGCGCGAGCAACCGGAACAGCTTGTCGGCATGCACAATAAAGTAGGTGGAAACAGTAATGGTAACCACGCCAACCGCAGTAATAAGCGCAACAACATCCCCGCCAATGTGCCCGACCCGCAGACCAAGCGCGGCAAGAATTAAGCTAAACTCAGAGATTTGCGCCACGGTGAGGCCCGCAAAAAAACTTGTGCGCTTGGTATATCCCATCATACCCATAATAAGCAGAATTATAAGCGGGTTGCCTATGAGCACAAAAAGTGAGAGTACGATGATAGGCAACGCAAGGCCGGAAAAGCTGGACAAGAACATTGAAGCCCCGAGAATTGCGAAGAACACAAGAATAAAGAAATCACGAAGCGGCCTTAGTCGTGATGATATCTCAAAATGCTCGGAAGAGTTTGCAAGCGCCAGCCCCGCCAAGAATCCGCCAATCTCAATTGAGAACCCTATGTATTCAACAAGTGCGGCAAGCGAAAAAAGCCATGCCAAACTGCTGATAAATAAAAGCTCCTGCGAGTGAGCAATCTTATCAAACAGCCACGGGAAAAACCGACGCCCCAAAAAAAGCATTAGGAGAAACAGAAGCACCCCTTCTACCACGGTAAGTAAAAGGTCGCCTACAAGAACCGTAGCGCCCGTCGCAATACCGGCAAGAACTATCAAAATAAGGATGGCTACAAAATCCTGCACCAAAAGAAACCCTATGCTTAACTTCCCGTATAAGCTGTTAAGTGCTCTCTTACTAGAAAGCAACTGCACTACAATAATAGTGCTTGAAAAAGTAAGTGCGATTGCGATATATCCCGCTTCCAAATATCCAAAACCAAACAAGGACGCAATTAAGAATCCGAAGATGGACGTAAACAGTATCTGCCCTAATCCAATAAGAAGTGATGTCTTTCCGACCAGTCGGAGTGAGGTGTAATTAATCTCAAGTCCCACAAGAAAAAGCAGGAACATAATACCGAGGTCGGAGAATATCTGAAACACCTCTCGGTCGCCAAAATGAAAAAAGCCGAAGTAGCCAACTACGGCGCCTGCCGCCAAATACGCCAAAATGGTCGGCTGTTTTAACAGCTTGGCAATAATGCCAAGCACCGCCGCTATCAATACAACAATAGCTAATTCTGTAATACCCGTTGCCATCTTTTTAGTGCCTTAGTTACTGATTACTGATTACTAGTTACTGAACTATTCATGCTCCGATTCAATAATCCCCCGTAATGTTCTTAACTCACGAAGCGCATGCTTCGCCTCTTCTTTACTCGGTGATTTACCGTGCCAGAGATAATCGTGTTCCATAAAACCCACGCCTTTCCCAGGAATTGTATGCGCAATAATCATGCTCGGCTGTTCATAGATTGCCTGCGCTTCGGTTACCGCATCAACAAACGCTTCTATATTATGGCCGTCCACTTCCTGCACATGCCAGTTGAAAGCGGCGTACTTTTCCATTAGCGGCTCCAAAGGCATTACGTCCTCGGTAAACCCATCAATCTGGATATTATTGCGGTCCATCACAACAATCAGTCGGTGCAATGCGTGCCGCTGTTTTCCCGCAAACATAACCGCCTCCCATGTATTCCCCTCCTGGTGTTCACCGTCCGAAGTGATGCAATAAGTAAAATTTTTCCTTTTATCAAGATTCGCCGCAAGCGCCATCCCGATTGCCTGCGAAATGCCGGACCCGAGCGGACCAGACGTTGTTTCAATGCCGGGCAAAGAACCGCGATGCGGATGCCCCTGCAGTCGGGAATTTAATTTTCTCAGTGTTTTCAGTTCCGAGAGCGGAAAATAACCGGCATGCGCCAGCGCCGCGTAAAGTACCGGACAGATATGGCCGTTTGAGAGCACCACTCGGTCCCGCTCCGGCCAGTCAGGTTTTTTCGGGTCATGCTTCAAAATGTGAAAATAAAACGCCGCCATGATATCCGCCATCCCGAGCGGCCCCGCAGAATGCCCTGACCCCGCTTCAACAAGCGACTCAATTACCGACTCGCGAATACGATTCGCGGTCTCTTCTAAAAGTTGGAGTTTTTTATCGTGTAGATGAGGCATGGGTTCCAGGTTTTAGATAACTTTTTTAGAGTACGGCTAAGGTACGATACGCCTTTTCCGGATTCTGACTTTCAAAAATATACGAGCCGGAAGCAATGATTTTTATTCCCGCATCGCGCGCAAGCCGGGCAGTCTCCGGATTTATACCGCCGTCTATCTCAATTGCAATTATATCAGCTTCGCGCCGTTTCAACAAAATTCGCGCTTTTTCTAAAACTTGCGGCTGAAATTTTTGGCTTGAGAGCCCGGGGTCAACCGCCAAGAGTTGAACAAGTTTGATATTTGATATTTGGCCATTAATATATGGAAATATTTTCTCAATAGGCGTTTCGGGCTTTAAAGCAAGCATTAACTCGGCGCTGTATTCTTCGCACGATTTTTTTACTTTCTCAAAATCAAACTCCGATTCAATATGCACGATTATCCGCTTCGCGCCTGCGCGGAGCCAGCGCTCTACGTCTTTTTCCGGTTTCTCTATCATTAAATGAACTTCAATATTAAGTGTGGGGTGTTGAGTGTTTCCGCCTGAGGCGGATCCGCCTTTGGCGGAAGGTATTAGTTTCTCCGGCTCGTTCCAGTTTTTCACCGACGTAAACTGCCCGTCTGAAACATCAAACTGTACCCACTCGGCACCAAACTCAACGGCTTTCTTAAATCGTTCTTTCACACAATCAAAGTCAACACAATTAATTATCGGAATCACCTGCATTCTTCCTATTATAGCAAGAAATATAAAAATACCCTTGCGTCTGTGCAGACGCAAGGGTATTGAGTTTAAGGTCTAATAGAGGAAGCAAGGCCAATGTAGTCGTAGCGGTAGCTGTCCCTCCAGTAGTTGACATACAGCCCAGCCTGGTTGAAGCTACCGACATTGACACGGTTGTCATCAGAATCAAGGTCAGCACAGCGGACATAGACATTCCTGAAAAGCCGCTCACCGGTTGCAAGATAATGACCGATTATGGTGTAAACCATTACTCTGGCCTTGAGTATCTCCTCGTTTTCATTGAGAAGTTCTTTCTGCTCATTCCAGGTCTTGCCGGTTGAGTTCAGGACTGGGGTCTTTTTGATAAGACGCCACCGGGCCTCACCCTTCTTCTCTGCGAAGGATTGGGTGTTGTACCAAGCATTCTCGTGTGAATAGAAGAGCTTGCGCTCTACTCTCTTCCGAATGTCCAGAATGGACATTGGAAAGACGGCAACGAGGATATGGGTATCCTTACACTCCTGGAGTACTGCTTCGGTGAACGGTATCTCGGCAAGCGTTGCCAGCTGTGCCAGCGTAGGTTTGACCCCAAAATGCCGGATGGCTTCTTCAATGCCGAAGTATCCGCCAGCTGACAGACTACCCATGATGGCGCGGGCGAGTTTCTGTGTTGTGGTGGGTTCGTATCCGCCTGACTGCCAGAATTGCACAAGGCGCCCCCGCATTTCCGGATCATTAATTGGGGTTTGCAGGTCATTATACGATAGTCCTGCTTCAAACAGACGCCGCATGCACTCGTTAGCGCGGGCAAGCACCTTTGCCGGTTCGGGGTTCGCAACGGATTTTTCCATCGCACACCTCCTTCTGTATTTAAATCACTCGAAACCGTCGAGTGCGGAAATTCCTCAATTTAAGGAACTAAACAAAACTTAACACAGTACAGAAGGATTGTCAAGTATAACAGATTTCTACGATCTATTAAGAAGAATCGGCCGATGTCTGTCGTATGTTTTTTCGCTCAATGTCGTAAACCTTCTGCAATCTCCTGCGGTACCGGTCTTCGCCGGAAAACGGGGTCTCAAGCCACGTTGTAACTATCCTGCCTGCCCCTTCCGGTGTTATATAGTCGGCAGGCAAAGAAAGTATGTTTGTGTCATCATCGTTACGGCTGTCAAACGCCTGGTCAGGAGTGCAAACAAGCGCAGACCTGATGTTTCGAAATTTGTTTGCAACAATATCAACGCCCACGCCCGAACCGCACAGAAGAATTCCTCTAGCATTTTCGTAATTCAAATTCACCTTCTCTGCTACTAAAACGGCAAAGTCAGGATAGTCGTCATTCTGGTCTTCTACCGCATTCCCCATATCAGCCACCTCGTATCCTCTGCTTTTCACAAGCTCTACAATCTGCTTTTTCAACTGAAACCCCTTATGGTCCGCACCAATATAAATAATCATTTAAATAAGAGCGGCAGCGCTCAATACGTGTTTCACGAGCGTTGCAGCATATCCCGCCTCGTTGTCATACCACGAAAGCACCTTGACAAGGTCGCCATCAACAACGCGAGTGAACGACAAATCAACAATTGCGCCGTACGGCTCACCGATAACATCGGATGAAACAATCGGGTCTTCGGTTACGGCAAGAATCCCGTCCCAGCGCGGCTCTTTTGCCGCCTTTCTGAAAATATCATTCACTTCCTCCACGCTCGTTTTTTTCGCCGTAACAAAGGTAATGTCCGCAATCGAACCCGAAATAAGCGGCACTCGCATTGCAATACCGTCAAACTTACCCTTAAGGTCAGGGGCGGCTCTGACAACCGCATGCGCCGCGCCGGTTGTAGACGGCACAATATTCGCGGCCGCCGCGCGCCCTCGCCGCACATCGGTTCCCCGCACGGGTCCGTCAACAAGATTTTGGCTTGCCGTATAGCCATGCACCGTATTCAAGACAGCTTTCTTAATACCAATTGTTTCCTTCATCACCTGAATAATCGGCGAAGCGGCGTTCGTGGTACACGACGCATTAGAAGTTAGCACAACGCGTTTTATTTCGTCCTCGTTCACGCCCATCAAAACCGTTGTTCCTTCGGTCCCGTCAGGATCTTTTGCGGGAGCAGTAAGCACCACTCGTTTTGCGCCGGCGTCAATATGCGCTTTTGCTTTTTTATATTCTTCAAAAACCCCGGTTGCCTCCACAACAACGTCAATGCCTAATTTTTTCCAGGGAAGCTCCGCAGGATTTTTTATTTGAAAACAAACAACTTCTTTCCCGCCGACAATTAGTTTATCGTCTTTAACTGATATATCTTTGTCCCACCTGCCGTACACCGTGTCGTACCGCAGAAGATACGCAAGATTCTCAACGCCACCCAAGTCATTAACCGCAACTATATCCAAACCATTTTCACCAAACGCTTGCTTGAAAAAGAGACGCCCAATTCTTCCAAACCCGTTGATTGCTATCTTTGCCATAATATCAGTGTCACATTTATCGCCTATCGGTACAACCCGCCTGGAATGATCGGACTTACAATAATTTCATCCCCGACACGCGCCCGCAAGAGCCGCGCACGCCCGGCCGATATTTCCAGTACGAGGTCAACCGGAACAGGTGGATAGTAAAGCGTCAGTTCGTCTAACGGAACATCAACCTCCGGTCGGATTCGTTCAACTATTCCAACAATGCGGTCATCAGCAACCCAGATAATGTCAATGGAAAAGTTCATGTCTTTCATCCAAAAAGGGGTGATTGTTTTTTCGCGAAACACAAAAAGCATGCCTTCGTTCACGCCAAGACCGTCCCTCCCCGACAATCCTTTTTTAACTTCATCCGGCTCGCTCACCATATCAGCAATAATCACCTGCTGATTAATAATAATCTGTGCCTTTCGTTCAATCGCCGATATATGATTAACATAAGGGACGCTTGCCGCAACAACAGCGAGTACAAAACCGGAAACAACAAACATAATTCGAATAAAGCTCGTCATCACCCTTATTATACACTACGTTTTCCGCCTTTGCTTCTCCTGCCACATCAGCATATAATTTATGGTGAACTGCGAAATTCATCCTTTGTTATGAAAAAATTTGTCCATCTACACGTTCATTCCCACTATTCATTACTTGACGGCCTGGCAAAGATTGACGACCTGATTGACGCAGCAAAAAAGCACGGAATGGACGCGCTTGCGCTTACTGACCATAGTAATCTTTACGGCGCAATTGAATTCTACAAAAAAGCAAAGGCGGCGGGCATTAAACCAATACTTGGCGTAGAAGCATACGTCGCGCCGAACGGCAGAAAAAATAAACAAGCCGGAGTCGACAGACAGCGGCACCACCTTGTCCTGCTTGCAAAAAATAACACGGGGTGGCGCAACCTACTTAAGCTCGTTACCGACGCCAACCTTGAAGGATTTTATTACAAACCAAGAATAGACCGCGAGTCGCTTGAGAAATACCACGAAGGACTCATATGTCTCTCCGGATGCATGTCCGGAGAAGTTGCGAAACTGCTCCTTGCCAATAAAAAACAGGAGGCGGAAGCAACCGTTACGTGGTATAAATCGCTCTTCGGCGAAGATTACAATCTTGAGCTCCAACCGCACGTCTCGGAACTCCACGAACCACTCAAAAAACTCTCGGAAAAATTGGGTGTTCCGCTTGTGGCAACTCAAGACGTCCATTACATTCGCACAGAAGACCAAACAGCACACGAAATATTGCTTGCGGTCCAAACGCGCAGCCCGCTTGAAGATGAAGACCGACTGAGTTTGAAAGAGTTTGATATTTCTATGCGGCCGGCAAAGGAGATGGTAAAAGCTCTCGAGAAATTTCCGGAAGCTATTCAACAGACATGCGTTATCGCGGACAGATGCAATCTTGAGCTGGAACTGAACAAAAATAAAATTCCTACGTTCTCTCTTCCGAACAACACGACCCCGCAAAAATATCTTACCGAGCTCGTTAATGAAAAACTGTTAACGCGATGCCCTGAAATCACTTCTGAAATTACGGAACGGCTGGAAAAAGAGCTTGGAGTGATTGAAAAAACCGGATTTGCCAATTACTTTCTTATTGTTCAGGACATCGTGAGTTGGGCAAAACAACACGGGATTGTTGTCGGACCCGGCTGCGGCTCAGCCGCAGGCAGTTTGGTATCATACGTTTTAGGCATTACCAATATAGATCCCATAAAATACGACCTGCTTTTTGAACGTTTCCTGAATCCGGATCGGATTCAGGTGCCGGATATTGATATTGACTTTACCGATACGCGCCGTGATGAAGTAATCGCCTACGTTCGGGAAAAGTACGGAGGTGACAAGGTTGCTCAGATTATCACGTTTGGGACAATGAAGGCGAGGGCGGTTATTCGTGATGTTTGTCGGGTGCTGGGGGTGCCTTTGGATAGGGCGGACAAGCTTGCGAAGCTCGTTCCTTTTTCTCTTGATATGACTCTCGATAAGGCGATGGCGAGTGAGCCTGAGCTGAAGCAGTTGTACAAGGAGGACGAGGCGACTCGGAAGGTTATCGATATAGGCAAGAAGCTGGAGGGTCTGGCCCGTCATGCATCTGTTCATGCTGCGGGGGTTGTTATAGCTGATGAGCCTGTCTCAATGTTAGATGTGTCTATAAGGGCTGGAATCTTGAAGTTATTTGAATATCTG
>SDBS01003441.1_pt1 | contig 15565 bp, 10 predicted proteins | sample 2277091 | NCBI WGS metagenome assembly SDBS01 (sample SAMN10404972, study PRJNA504765) | marine sediment metagenome | isolation source: marine sediment core GS10_PC15, 163 cmbsf | place: Arctic Ocean: Southern Knipovich Ridge | collected 2010 | reverse complement strand
CGAGGGGCCTTGTATAAGGGGGGAAATCGCCAGGCTTGCCGCGAACATCGTGGCTAAGGAATCCGCCTACGCCCGCAGTTGCTATGCGGAAACGTTCCTGGTCCCCCATTCGTCAATGAAGCGTTGGCTAATGGGGGCCGATAAGGTCGTAATGATTGACGGCTGCTTCCTGAAGTGTTTGGGAAGGATATTGAAAAACATTGTCGATGAAGAGAGGATAATTCATATCGATACCCTGCCTTTACACAAGAAGTTTGGGGATAAATTCCTGTATACCGATGTCCCGGAGGCTGAACGGACCGAAGTTGCACAGCAGGTTGCCGATAAGATTTTAACCATGCTCAAAGAAGAACCTGTGTCCGCCGAATAGTGGAGGCTAACGGGGGACAGCCTCAAACAGGATGGTCGGACATGCCGGGCAGCAGGATGAAGAATCTCCGTTTGGTCCGGGCGAACGCATAAATATGGGTGCCTACGGGGGTACGCCGCAGGCCAGTATGTCGCTGGTTGTTGTCGGATCCGCACCCAGGTAATGTTGCTGATTTGAGTGGAAGCTGAGTAATCAAAACCATACACATCGCATCAAAATTCCCAAAAAAAAATTCTCAAATACTATTTGACCACAGCAATGAAACGAGTTATCGTATGAACGAGTATACGCGTTTTGGTATCATATGCACGCTCAGCGAGATGAAGCGGCTCAAAAGGCTCCGAATGGCCGCTTCCCAGGAAACGTGTGAGAAAAGTGATGTACATTAATTAATTACACGGTGTTGTGAATCCTTATGTCCCAGTATCATTACCGCCGTAAGCTGCTTCTTGGTCATGATGAGTGCATGAATGGAGTGGTTAGAATGTGTCCTGAACTTCCATATATCGAATATTCTCAATGTGCTATATACGTAGTTTCTTAATGTACGGGGTAACAGCTAATTATGGGGCAGTCATCACGCAAACTTGAGTATTATGTTAGCGTCACCCGGAGATTGATCTCTGAGGCTCTCTGGCTAAAGTATATTCCGTGGAAAATTGTACCATATATTATTACCATCGCGTTTATCTTTGCAATGCTTTTCTTGCTGAGCTCTAAACCATTTGCAATGAATTTGGATCTGCCTCATTGGCAGATTATGGACCACCTTTACAGGTGGCTTGATCCTTTTCTGGTATACCTATTGACAGGTTGGTTGTTTATTTTCCTGCTCATAAACCGAAACTTTACGCTGCAGTTCAAAGCATATATACTAAATTTTTCTTATGTAGCGTTGTCTACTTTCTTCCTTTTGGCAATGACCGGTTGTCTTGTCCTTATTTCAGATGTAGTGTTAAAGCCAGGATTTGGGAGAGCGCGGCCGCGTTGTCGCATCGAACATTCGCTGGCTTCGAATGCACTTGCTGGTTATAATACAAACGCTGAGCTTAGCTTACTGTCACCTGAGAGCTTCCAGTGCCCAGTAGCCAAAATTGTTTTTGCTCATCTCCACAATAACCAATTTGGGCAACCACCAAGTACTGATGTCGTTTTAGACTTGCTCCTCAGAAACGGGATGGCTCCAGAACAAGCCAAGACTCATATAGAGACTATCATAGATGGAGTGGGTATCGGACCCTACGGTGAGAGTATGCAACGAAATGTGACTACCTTTAACAAAATGGCAGAGTGGCAACAACGCGGCTTCCAGCCTTTCTTAACGTCTTGGCTTTTCGGAGAAGAAGAACGTTGTGAGGTCACTGACTCATGTCCCTCGGGCCATGTTCTCAGGCAAGGTGCTGTTTTTTTTCTTTCCATTATATTTGTGCGCTGGAGGTGGTTTAAAATTCGCTTTTTCCGATCGCATCCACGTAACCGATGGCTTTTGCTTTCTATCAGCACGGTGGCTTTAATCTGGTGCATGTGGTCACGGCTCTATGGTTACCGACACACATTGTCAGACGAGATGCTGTCTATTGCTACGCTGGGCGGAATAGCGATCGTGGTAGGATTTGGCATTGCGATTGATCGAGTAAGAGCAACAGCAATTGGACAAGACTCAGCAGTCAGAGTAGGCTTACGGGAGCTTTTGTATAACGCTGCTGTCATGGTTGCATACTTCGACAAGTATGGCAAGTTCCAAATATGGAATCATGCTTGTGAGGTTGCGACTGGCTATGAGGCGCTCGAAATTCGTACTTTGGATGATTATGTTAAGAAGCTTTATCCTGATGCTCCCCTCCATGCTATGAAACAAAAACTCATGGCAGCGATAGTAAAGGGTCAGGTCAATAGGAATGTTGTTACTAGAATTAGAACGAAGACCGGCCAGAGTAAGCTGATCCTGTGGAATGCTACACCAATTTACGGCAATATAATAAGCCAAGCTGTAGGGAAGTTATCTATTGGAGTTGAGATTAGCCAGCTTAACAGCAGACTTGCTAATTTGGGCTTTGTAGGAACAACTCTTTTGCACGATTTCATGCCTTACATGGAGGACATACGTTACCATGCCCAACAAGCTTTGCGAACATATCGCGATGATCTAGAAGCGGGTAAACATTGTAGAGAAATTGATGCAATTGCCCAGCGTTTGCGACAAGATTCCATCGATTTTCGGAATTATGTTTTAGGATCTGCTGCTTCGGGGATGTATATTGACCTCCCTGAAATTATAGAATCAGCTTGTCGTCTGATAGAATCGAGAGTCAAGGCCAAGGCTGAAACAATTGAGATTCGAAAAGATTTGACATCGGAAGACATACCCCCCATTACTGGACAGGCAGGCGCACTACGACATGTAATTCTTAATTTGCTGAGGAACGCTGTAGTCTCTATTGAGAAGCGACAAAAAATGAATAGACAATGTCCTGCACAGGTCTCTGTTTTACTGAAGAAAATAGTTTTGGATACTGCTGTATTTATCGACATTGAAGTAATTGACACTGGAATAGGAATGCAGCCGCAGATGCACAGAACTCTTGAAAAAGGATTCGTCTTTGGCATATCCATTGACGAACTTGGCGAAATTGGATTAGGGCTCATGGAAGTTTTGTGTGTGGTGTGGGACCATGGCGGGACCTTGCACTGTTCAGACGAGCCGAGTGGAGGGACAAAAGTCGTAATTCGGCTACCATGTTAGTGAGAAAAAGTTATTTGAAAGGAACGTGGGTATGTTAAATGAGAATATCTTAAATCAGTTTGCAAAGCAAGTGGCTCATCAGGCTATGCCAATAAAAGGAACAATCCTAACCATCGATGATCGACCAAGGAACTTAAGCATCCTCAAAGAAGCGTTCAGTAAGGCAAATTACAAGTGCATCCAAGCTAATTCAGCCGATCGTGCCGAAGACTTGTGTGTCGTGGAACCTGATGGAATAGTCGCAGACTGTATACTCCGACCCGGAGGTGAAGAAGTTGAAAGCGAAAACAATGGAGTAATGGCAGTAAAGCGTATTGGAGAGCATATTGAAAAAGGCTTAGAACCGCCTGTTTTAATGTATACGTCACAGCCGAAGACGATAATGGAATCCTTTCAAGTGAAGGCACGAGAAGAACAGTTGAAAATTAACAAATGGTTATGTGTTGAAGATTACGAAGGATATGAACAGCTTGTGGAGGAACTTATCAAGTCCTTTGATAACTACGTTTATGAAAGCAAACTTACTGCATGCACGAAAAGCATTTTCAAGCAACTTGGGGATCTACTGCAACCCATAAAAGCAGATATCGACTTCTATAGCCAGGTCATCGGTGATATCAGCAAACTTAAGTGTCTTCATTCGTACAAAGGTGAAGTGAGCGACTACCGTCCCTCAGAGGAGAACAAAGATGAAAACGGAGAAGGGTCTGTTCAGTTTGAGGCGAAGGGCAATAAATTCAGGTGGACGTTTCCTGGAGATAAGCTTAGGGCAGCGGGTGCAGTATTCATTGGGGCAAAAGTACAATGGGATATTTATGTTGCTGGTTCAACGACGATATCGACGCTAAGATATATAGGTCCCAACATGCGAAATATTCACGGACAACCTTCCTTGTACAAGATAAGCTCAAAGGAATTGAAGGAGTTGGACATATGACAAACAATAAGGCATATTCTGGAAAGAGATGTATTGCAACCGTATGTTCCTTCCGTGTTGGACACGGTGACAGCGCGATACTGGAGCTTAGTAGTGGTGAGATGATTGTTATTGACGCTGCTTTCAATACACATTCCAACGATTCCGAACCTCCGGTCGTTCGGTATCTTGAGGAACGAGGGAGAAAAGACGTTCATCTTCTAGTGCTAACCCACCCAGATTCAGACCATTGGAACGGTGTGCCTAGGCTTATTGAATGGGTAAAGGAAAAAGGTGGGAGTATTCAAAACGTTATTCTTTATGGAGGCCCGACAATAGCTGAGTTCCTGCTTCAACTAAGGGGGCTGTATGAGAAAGAAAAAAAGAAACTGTTAAGTAATGAAGTGCTTGATGCATCGGAAGGGCAGTATCTTCAGAACCTGTTAGGGAATCATTCGAGAGTAGAGAAATTACTTCTATTACTTTTGGACGTGAGACAATATATAGATAAAAATGAGGGATTTTTCCGGAGGAATGGATCTTTTGGTCATGTCAAGAGCTTTGGCAAAGACGTGCACATTTTTACCTTGGGGCCGACAAGCGAAGCGGCACAGAAGTTGCTACGAACTACCTTAAAAGACATTATCAGCCTGCTACTGTTTCGGAAAAAGCCCTCAAGTCGCAGCATGAACGCTTTGTCGTGCGTTATTTGGGTGTGGATTGGCGAGACGGCCATTCTGTTTGGAGGGGACACAACAAAGGATGCATGGCTGAAAGCTATCCTACAGTATGAGAAGAATCACAAAGACTTTTTTGGGCGAGACATTCAAGCCAATATAATCAAAGCAAGCCATCATGGAGCTAAAACTGGTTCCTCGAGGGAGCTTTGGGATAAAATTACGGCACAAGAGGGCAGCCATATAATCTTTTCTGCTGGCTCACGCAAAGGTTGGAAACACCCATGCCGGAAGACTTTGGATCATCTGTCGAAATGCAAGAATCCAGTCAGTGTATACTGTACTAACATTTGTCCTGCAAGACTGGAGAGTATAAATCAGGGATTGGACTGCCCTCACGAACGCGAGATGATGGCGATTGAGCGGCTAAATGTGGATGTTAACAGCACTCCTGTCCCTACTTTAATACCAGCCCACGAACCGTGCCATGGCAATTGCAAATTTGAGATTTGGGACAATGGTGACGTACGTCCGCTGCCACAGATAGACCGAGGTGCCTGCTGGTACTTGAAGAAGAAGGACAAGGGTACATGTTTCTCAACTCTGATATAGTAAAGACGATAGCAAGAAGCTCAACCTGACAAAATCTATACTCCTACCCATTATCTATGAGTCTGTCCGAGTAATAGCCTTTGAAATTCATAAGTACTTGCAAACGCCAGACTTAAGTGTTTTGGGGAGTATTATACCCAAAGAAAAGAAAGAATTATCAGGAACATTACAAGTTATTGGCAGGTTTTCTAATAACATCGCATATACTTTTTATGATTGATGTTACCGCGTATAGTCACGATTTTTTACTCAGCATTTTTTTACCTCGCAGGATGTGATGGTAGTGCTGGGCGAAGCGGTGGGCCTCATCCCGGACGTATTGCAGCAGCTTGCGGGCAGGCGAATTGGCTGGCAGCTTCAACGGCCTGTTTTTACCCTGCAGGTAAATATCTTCTTCTTTCTTGGCAATCGAGGCGATTGTTATGGCCGGTGCCTCCATTTCTCTCAATGCCTTTTCAGCAGCCCTCAGATGGCCTAAGCCGCCGTCAATTAGAACAAGGTCGGGCCAGAGCTCTTCACCCCGCAGGGCATATTTGTATCTGCGTTTGACCACTTCGGCAATCATTGCATAGTCGTCGATACCTTTTACGGTCTTTATTTTGAACCTTCGGTAGCCGCTTTTGAAGGGCCTGCCGTCGATGAATTTAACCAACGACCCGACCGCCTCGGCCCCTGCAATATTGGCAACGTCAATCCCCTCGATAATCCGGACAGGTTCAGGCCTCTGCAGTAATTTTCGCAGTTGTATGAGGGCTTCAGTGGGGTCGGCGGCAAAAACCTCCGGCTGAACATTCTCATCGGGCGTGCCCCGGCGGTCGAGACGTTCAATCAGCCGAATACGGTCGCGGAACATAGCGGCTTTCTCGTATTCAAACGCCTCAGATGCCTCTGCCATTTGCTTTCTTAACTGCCGCAGGATAGTTGAACGCTTCGACCGCAGGAATTTTATAAGATCCGTAACGATTTTTTTATACTCACGCTTGTCAATTCTGGCTCCGCACGGAGCGATGCACTGCTTGATGCTGTACAAAAGACAAGGCCGAAAGAATTTACGCTTCCGGTCATCTTCTCTGATATTCAGCTTACAGGTGCGAAACTTGAATATCTTCTGTAGTACCACCAGAACGCCCCGCAGGTCCTTTGCACCGGTAAAAGGCCCGAATAATCTGCTGCCGCCCGATCGGGGTTTCCGCGTGATATAAACGCCCGGAAAATCTTCCTTGCTGGTAATTTCCAGATATGGAAATGTCTTGTCATCGATAAGGTCCGTATTATAAGGAGGGCGAATATCTTTAACCAAACGGGCTTCTTTGAGCACTGCATCGACTTCGTTCGGAGTTTCAAGAAAGTCAACGGTTTTGACCTTACTGAGCATTTCAGCGATTTTCAGCCCACGTGATGTAGTCAGGTCAACGCCCGGCTGGAAATAGCTGGCTGCTCGTGAACGCAGATTTTTGGCTTTGCCGATATAAAGAACCTTGTCCGCCACGTCCTTCATAAAATAAAGCCCAGGCCCCGTCGGAAAGCCCTTAATTTTTTCACGAATCGCTTCAAATTTGCAATTTGTTTTGGCTGACATGTCTTTATCTTAACATCATTGTGAAGTTATCTAAAACAGATTGCCCCCAGACAAAAAAAAATTTCTTCGTAGATTCAGTAACTACAAGGACTAAGAACGAACATGAAAAATTTATGCAAAAATTTAAAACTTTGGCCTTTACACTTTATCAAATTACCATTAATTTGCCGATATTGTTTCTTACGGGTTTTACCACTATATCTGGCATAATTCCCGGTCATTTTTCTATATATTGTGGTCTTTTTTTTTCGCAGGGAGGCGTTAAATGTCGTATAAATTCGACCCCGTGAATCCTTTTACAACAAAGCCATCGCAACCAGAAACGGCTGTAAACCCAGCCGAATCAAGGGGTTTGAAGATAGAGCATTTCTTTTCGGCTCCCGGAGTACATCCCTTCGAGCAGATCGAATGGCAAAATCGTTCGGCAAAAATTACCGACGATAGCGGACAGATAATCTTTGAACAGGACAATATCGAAGTCCCGGCCTCCTGGACTCAATTGGCAACAAAGGTGGTAGCCAGCAAATACTTTTTCGGTGATATTGAGACCGGCCAGCGGGAAAATTCAGTAAAACAGCTTGTACATCGGGTTTGCAAAGCGATTGCCGATCGGGGCAGAAAAGACGGCTACTTTGCTGCTGACGAAGATGCTGAGGTTTTCTACAACGAGCTGACCTGGCTGTGCGTCAATCAATACGGAGCATTTAATTCGCCCGTGTGGTTCAATGTGGGTCTTTTGGACGTCTATGGCGTGGCCGGCGGAAAACACAATTTCCATTGGGACCCGCAGCGCAGAGAAGCCGTTGCCTGTGAAAACAGTTACGAATATCCGCAGGCATCAGCCTGTTTTATCCAGTCGGTTAAGGACTCGATGCAGGATATAATGCGCTTAGCGACAAGCGAAGCAATGCTGTTCAAGCACGGCTCGGGAACAGGAACCGACCTTTCCACGCTGCGAAGCAGTAAAGAAAAATTGTCCGGTGGAGGTAAACCATCAGGGCCTTTGAGTTTTATGAGGGTCTATGACCAGATAGCGGCTGTAATTAAATCCGGAGGAAAAACCCGCAGGGCGGCAAAAATGCAATCGCTGAAGGTTGACCATCCTGATATTAAGGAATTCATTACCTGCAAGACCGAGGAAGAGAAAAAGGCCTGGGCACTTATCGAGGCCGGATACGATGGGGACCACAACAACGAGGCCTACAACAGTGTAATGTTTCAGAATTCCAACCTTTCTGTACGCATAACTGATGAGTTCATGCAGGCCGTGGAAAAAGATGACACCTGGGCCACCTATGCCGTAACAACAGGCGACAAGATTGGGGAGCATTCGGCACGTGAGCTTATGGAGCTGATTGCCGAAGGCACAAGGATTTGCGGCGACCCCGGCCTGCAGTACCACAGTACAATCAACCGCTGGCACACCTGCCCAAACTCCGGCCCGATTAACGCCTCGAACCCGTGTAGTGAATATATGTTCATTGATGATTCGGCCTGCAATCTGGCTTCACTGAATCTTTTGAAATTCCAAAAAGAGGACGGCTCTTTTGATATTGAAAGCTTCAAAAGGGCGATTCGAATCTTCATCATTGCTCAGGAGATTTGGGTTGATAACGGAAGCTATCCGGACAAGGCAATTGCTGTAAACAGTCATTTGTTCCGCCCGCTCGGTCTCGGTTTTGCCAATCTCGGTTCTCTTATGATGAGTCTGGCCCTTCCCTATGATTCCGACCAGGCCAGGGCAATCGCCGCCGCAATCAGTGCTGTAATGACCGGCACCGCTTATGCAGCCAGTGCCGAAATGGCTGAGTTGAAGGAGCCTTTTGAGCGATTCAGCGAAAACCGCGATGCGATGCTTAAGGTTATAAATATGCATCGCCAGCACGCTTATGATATTCCGGAGTCCCATTGTCCGGACTATTTGCGCAACGCTGCCAAGGACGCCTGGGACCAGGCCTTTGACGACGGCTCCAAGGTCGGCTTCCGTAACGCCCAGGCTACCGTTCTTGCACCTACGGGAACTATCGGTTTTATGATGGATTGTGATACCACCGGCATTGAGCCGGATATAGCGCTGGTTAAGTACAAATTATTGGCCGGCGGCGGAATGTTCAAGCTTGTCAACAGGACCGTGCCCATGGCTCTTGAACGGCTCGGCTACAGCGCCGATGAGGTCAAATCCATCTGCGACCACATAGATGAAAAGGAAACTATCGAGGGGGCCAAAGCTCTTAATCCCGACCATTTGCCGGTCTTCGATTGTGCTTTTAAGCCGCGTAATGGTAAACGCTCTATCAATTATCTGGCGCATCTGAAAATGATGGCCGCCGTCCAGCCCTTCATATCCGGCGCCATAAGCAAAACCATCAATATGCCGAATGAAAGCACAACCGAAGATATTGCTGTCGCTTATATCGAAGGGTGGAAGCTCGGCTTAAAGGCCGTCGCAATCTATCGCGATGGCTCGAAGAAGCTTCAGCCGGTCTCTACCCAAAAGCACAAGGATGCCAAGGCCAAAGCCGCCGCCGAGGCATCCCCGCCGGCTAGGCCGTTCAGACGCCGCCTGCCGGATACCAGACACAGTATTACCCACAAATTCTCCGTCTCAGCACATGAAGGTTACCTGACGGTGGGGCTGTATGAGGACGGTCAGCCTGGTGAGCTGTTCATCACTATGGCCAAGGAGGGCAGCACCGTCGGGGGCCTTATGGATGTTATAGGCACCTGTACTTCGATGGCATTACAGTATGGCGTGCCTTTAATTACACTCGTGGACAAATTCCGGCATGCAAGATTTGAGCCGTCGGGGATGACCTCGAACAGGGATATTCCATTTGCAAAAAGTCTGATTGATTATATTTTCTGCTGGCTGGGATGTCAGTTTATACCAGGCTATGCAGACAAGAATACCCCCAACAGAACCTCAGCATCCGGCCCGGCAGATAACAAAAATACAACAACCGCCAGAGAAGTGGTTGAGAAGACAAAAGACCTCGCCAAAAAAATCGCCGAGGTAAAAGCCGGGACAAAAATAAAAGTGGAAGCAGTCCCCCACGAAAAACCAGCTCTTTCAACTTCAATGAGAACTAAGCAGCCCTCTTTAACTCCAATAAAAATACCCACCGACCCTGCCAATCGAATCGGGGCTCTGGTCAGCTCAGCAATTGCCGATACATCCGGCTCTTTACAGTCTGAAGCGAAGCTTTTAGAGCAGTTTAACGCCCAATTTTCACATTTCACGGGCGACGCCCCGGCCTGTGATATTTGTGGCTCCATCACTGTCCGCAACGGAATGTGCTACAAATGCTTCAACTGCGGAAACTCGATGGGCTGCTCCTGAACAATTTATTATTGACTATAGATGATTAATGGTTTATAATTGTTCATTTACATCTTTTGGTTTGCTCCAAAGATAAGTAGTGGTTAAGCGAGGCTATTCTTGTGAAAGTAGGATTCCAGACCATCTCGTGGGGAAGAAGGCTTGATGATAACGGTGAGAAGATGTTGCAGGTCATCAGCAAGGCAGGATATGAGGGTGTCGAGTTAATGCAGCATCCCAACGAGTTCGGGTCCGCAAAACAGCTCTATTCCCATTTGAAACGCTTGAACCTTAAGCTCCTTGGCCTGACGGGCGGTTCCATAAAGGAGAGGGTCGATTTCATAGAAGAGCTAAAAGATATTGAAAGTAGGGATCTTGCATGTGAAGGGGAGCCCCTCGAGAGAGTCATCCGGTTCAGCCGGGATTATCCCTATATTTGCATTGACACATGGGACCAACGGCAGGTGAGGCTCGTTGGACCCGAGTTAACGCTCGCTTTGCGTCCGCATATGTTCAAGCCGGTTCAGACTGCACAAGAAGCCGAGAAACTTCTGAGCGATTACAGCCACCTGCGGTTCCTGCCGGACACTGCACACCTGACCATAGCGGGGGCGAATTTACTCAAACTTCTGGAGGATAATCTGGCCCGGATAATTGCAGTTCACCTCAAGGATTGGGCGTCTGAGTTCGGCCAGTCTTATCAGTTCTACTCGAGAGGCTTTGGTGTTCAGTTCGGAGACGGGGATGTGAAACTGTCAGAGAGTATTGAATTCCTAAAATCCAAGAGATATAATAAATGGGTTGTTGTTGAGCAGGATGTAGCTGATGATCCTGTAGAGGCAGCGCAGCAGTGCCGGAATTGGCTAAGAATAAACCATAATATATAAACCTTTGTCTGCCAGCTCATATACAAGCCCAGTTGTAAACCTCTAATATGGCAGTGATAAGGCATGAATAAGTCAGAATCAGAATCGACAACGCGTTTCGATGAGTTTGTACCCTTACAATTGCAGAGGCGAATTGGACAATATATTGGCTCTTCAGATACTACATTCAGTCAAAGTTTCAGAGAATTTTGCAACGACTTCTTAGCGCATCTTGTGACTTGTTACAATCTTAGGCTGGCCACGATATGGTCGGTGAATCCTGTTACGAGCGCACTTATTCTTCTGGCGTCATCCGGGGCCGAGGCTGTGGCTTTGGATGAGCCTATTTTGGATTACTTTACGGACCTAAACGGAATAGCCCTTGAGTCTAAGGAAACGACAGTTATTGATGATGTCAGACAAGAGCGTAAATATGGGCGGTCGTTTTCACATCATAGCCTCATAAAGCCCTTGGGTCTGAAGAGTATGGTCTCCGTACCGATAATAAATACGTGCAATTCCAACCAGGTTCTTTTAGTCTTGAATCTGTACCCATCAGAAGATCGAGGCGAGATTGACACTGCGGTGTTTTCACGATATGGTGAATGGCTGGCCCCTCGATTTGAAAGGTACTTGCAAGACCACTGTGTTCGGTTCGCAAATCGACTTAGTATTAGAATTGGAAGGATAAAGAAACGGTACCCCAAGAACATATACAAAGAAGTAGTGAGGCTTCTGAGCCAGGTGATTGATGCTGATTCGATAGGTATTTACGTAGAAAAAGACGATGGCAAAACTGTAGAGTGCAAAAGCTCTTTTGGGCATCACTTTAAAGAGGAGGATACTTCGCAAGTTGATGAGCTTGCGAAACAATGTTGGCAGGTAAACCGAGAGTTTCTAATTGTTAGCAGGTCTAGGGACGAGGTAATTTCCAGAGGAGAGCTTCTGCCAGCAGTGACTCTGTTTCGAGAAAGGATGCAGAGCGAGGTCTTTGTTCCATTGCGTGACCCGGCAGGGCAGGCAAAAGGTGTGTTTTGTTGCGTAAGAACTACAGAGCATCCTGATCGCCGAGCAGTCTCCTCGTTCACATATGAGGACGTGGCTGTAATCGAAGCGATCGCGCAGGCGTTCACGCCCCAGTTGGAAATACTCTTGGCCGATTATCGCAGAACCGACTCGATGAACAAGTTGGCACACGAATTGCGGGTGCCGGTGGTTGCTTTTCGTGCAGCTCTGGAACGGGTCCAAAGAGAATGCAAGACCGAAGGATATACGTTCCAATTCGACCACTTCGGTGAGCTGGCGACCTACTGCAATGTGATGAACCGACTCTTGCTGGAACTTGATGCGGTACGTAGAGGGCCTCACCTGATACCGCTTCTCCCGGAGAAGGTCCACATCTTCAGTGAGATTATTGCCCCGGCAACTCGCTTTTTGAAACCCATTCTTGTAAAAAAAGGTTTGAGTCGCAAGAGTATTAAATACAAGGACGTGTACAAGACCCCTGTGCTCTACCTTGACCCAGGATTAATGACCCAAGTGGTGTTTAATCTTCTGGACAATGCGATCAAGTACTCGAGAGATAAACCCAAAGAAGTCAAGATTGAAATCGAGGGGAACGAAGCGGATACAAATTATGAAATCCTCTTCCGGGACAATGGCGTAGGAGTCCCTGAAGGCTGGGAGGAGAAGATATTTGATGCTGGCGTCAGAGGGCCGAACGCCTACAAGTATGATGTAGCAGGTGAAGGACTGGGCCTGTGGTTTGCCCGCGAGATTGCGCGTCGTCATGGTGGAGATATGATGCTGCGAAATTCCAGAGACCCGACGATATTCGCTATCGTTCTTCCCAATTCTCTCAGGAACTCACCAGCGCAGAATAGTGAGACGAAGGAGTAAGAACTTATGGAAAGAGCTAAAATCATGTTAGTGGACGACGAGTTGTCACCGAAGAAGAGCGGTCCTGACGGTAGCTACATGTGGTATTATACAAAAGCAATTTGCGATGCGGGCTTCGAAGTCGTCGAGGTAGTGGGGCCGGATAGCGCGCTTCAGAAGCTTTCATCAAAAAGTTCAAAGTTTGACCTAATCATTGTTGATATCATGATGCCGCCCGGAGAGGCTTATGAGAACGAAAATACTCTCGACGGACTTCGGACAGGGATTTTCCTTGCACGAAGTATTCAGGAAAACTACCCTGAGTTGCCGATTCTGGTCTTGACTAACGTATTGAATCCAAATGTCCTAAATAAAGTGAGAGAAATGGCGAGCGTCAAGAAAGTCCTTGTCAAACCTGACTGCACACCGTTCGAGTTGGTTGAGGAAATACACAGAATCTGAGGTGCTGAAATGGCGGAGAAATTGTTACAGAATCAGAAGCTATTTTGTGAAATACCAAGCAGTAAACATGCAAAAAGAGAAGCCAAGACAAAATGGAAAACGCTCGTACTAACAGAATCAGCAGCCAAGGCTGTTCGTTTTGCACAGAAACCGCACAAGCAGTTTTCAGCATTGAAATCGTTCTACGGCTCGTCTGCTGTTGAGCTTTTTAGTTTGCTGTCGGGCGATTTGGCCAAATTCAAGAGATTGATTGAATTGGTGCAGAAAGACGTTGGCCACTGGCGCTTAAAGATGATGGGCATGCTTGTTTCGGTCTCACCAGAGATCATGTTGACTGAGGTGTTTGAAGGGATCGTCACTTCGAAGACTGACAACCATGTAACGATCGAGTTCAAGCTTGGCGATGACCTAGACGTTCGGCAGTTCTCTTGGGATGATTTCGATATCATCTACAAGGGTGTTCTCGATGAAGGCCAAGTGGTTCGCGCTCGATGTCAACTTGAGCTTATCTCGCCCAGAGAGCCGATGTCGGACAATGAGATTGAGAAGTGGAAGCGGCAATATCGAGACGTTCGGGGATATCTGAAAAAGGCCAAGCGGGGCAGGAATCTGTTGGAGGAAGATGACGAATGAAACCAGCGGCAACGTTGAGGTTTTTCTACTGTGGGAAAGGCGACACTATCCTGTTGCAGGCCTCATCCGGCGAGGGCGAGCCAGATGACTGGGCCCTGATCGACTGCCGCCTAACCGAGCCCTCCGGAGCGTATTGGCGCCTCCACAAGGTCATAGAAGATAAGGAGATCGAGAGGCTCAAGTTCGTTTGTTTGACGCACCCTCATCGCGACCACTACTTTGGCATGCGCCAACTGCTCGAAGAGCGTTTCTACGATAAAACCACAGACTCTCTTAGAGTAGGTGAATTCTGGGATTCAGGAGTCAATTTCGAGATTCTGTCGGCCATTGCGGAGAGTATTGGTACGAGCGAGACAAAGAAGGAGATTGATGAGCTTTATAAAGACTTTCTCGTCAGATTAATTTTGGCTGACAAACTCGTACAGTGCCCAATGTATACGGGGACGTTGTCGACAATAGACTTTGGAGATTTCCTTTTATTGTCATTGTCTCCCCGGTTCAATTGCGTGAAACGCTACAATCTAAGGGGCGTGAGGAGAGAGCTAGGTTTTTCGCGTGATCCTGTAAAGTACCGGTATGAGGAGATTAATAACCTGTCCATAGTTTTAGTTCTCATGCATAAAATATTGCCCGTTAATATAGTTCTGGGAGGAGATGCTACAGCAGAGGTATGGGCTGAGGCACTTGATGTTTGGCCGAAATTGTTGAAGAAGCTCAAGAGGGAAAAATCTCGGTTTGCGGGCGTTAAGGTCAGTCACCACGGTGCCGCCACAAGTCTGCATCCCGACCTGTACGAGGATTATTGCTGGAAAGGCAAGACTATCGCAATTCTCACGGTTGGTCCTGGTGATAGCAATCATCCGCACGAGGATGTTCTCGACATACTCCATGACCGCAACATTCGCACTTATGCGACATGCTGGCCGACTGATGGCCCCATTGCTGGTAAATCGCGTATGCCACTGCCTGGATCAGGGGTGCCAAAAGTCCGACAACTCCATGGCCACGATTGGGCTGATATTGAGGTCATCATTGGGAATGAAGGGCATCTCAAGGTAAGACCAAGAAAGGCCCGGATACTGTAACCATAGGGCCGGTTCATATGCGCTTGTCAAGCGGACGTCGGACCACTGAAAAACAGCGTAATTACAATAATTGCTCTTTGAAAAGAGAATATTCAGGAATGTGTCAGTGAATAAAAACCCTCGGACATATCAAACTCAATCAAAATGAAAGAGTTGTGCTTCCAAATTTCGTTTTTCTTCACAAAAAAATAAATTAATTTTTTTCTTGCATCATATCGATTATCACGTTATAGTATTTGTTTTAGTGGTTAATATTCTTCCATCTCTCAAGAATATCCCCCCAGTAAATTAAAAGTGAGAGATACTATCTGTACTGTATGATTTCATTTTCGTTCTGTAACCCTTAGTGGAGCCAATAAGTTATGGCGTTTATAATGGTGAAAACGAGCCAACTCTCGGCGTTCGCTTTTTCGCTTCACAGAGCG
>SDBS01003440.1_pt1 | contig 15570 bp, 12 predicted proteins | sample 2277091 | NCBI WGS metagenome assembly SDBS01 (sample SAMN10404972, study PRJNA504765) | marine sediment metagenome | isolation source: marine sediment core GS10_PC15, 163 cmbsf | place: Arctic Ocean: Southern Knipovich Ridge | collected 2010 | reverse complement strand
CTCTCCGCCGCAGCATAAGACAACGAATTGACAATATTATATAGGATAGTAAACCCGAGGTTTGACATTCCTATTTCATATAGATCCGGATATGCAAGAGCCAATGATATTTCAGTCTTTGATGGATCTTTCACAACTGTGTTCCATTCGCGGTTAATATAACGACCCGGTTTCTGTACTACATCGAGTAGACCGTTTCTATCCGACATGCTGTTCCTGTCCATCCTGCCCCTTGCTCTTTTCCAGAAGTCCTACGCTTGTTGATTCAACCTTTATACCATCATCAGAATGGTTTATTATCTCAAAATACCGATCAACTGCTTTCCCCAAGGCAATCGTTCCACCATAAGCAATGCCACCCTTTATAGCCCAACCCAGAACAGGCACATAACCACAAGCCGTTCGAGCGACTGTTCTGAAGACAAGAGCGCTACCCAATGTAGCTATGATCTCTTTAATGCGTTCGAAGTCGATATCCTGATCATGGACAAGAGCCAGCTTCATGACCATTCTTATCTGATTGGCAGTCAAAATAGGTGTATCAGCACCCGGAATGAATACAGCGACACCGATTACACTATTTTCAGCTGCTGTCCTTTTAACAAGCCGGTCAGCCACTGCCTCTTTGAAGACCGGCATCTTTCTGGCCAGAACTATTTCGAAATCCTTGGCTAGACGGGCAACTTTTGGGATAAGCCTCTCTATTACGTTAGTTCCCTCTTTGGCCGAGACAAAGATCGAATCCTTAGGACCGATGTTAAATCTTGAATTAATGATGTCGGTGCCGATTTCCTTACTCTTCATCAAATCAGTTTTATTCACTACGAAAACTAATGGCTTTTTCATAGCTTTAAGACCTTTCCAAACCGAGCACTCATAGTCTATTATCCTGGTCGATCCATCAACAACAAAAATGATCAAGTCCGCTTCTGTGGCAGCAACCACCACCTCGACCAAGCTCTCATGACCTGAGTCTATATCAATAATATTTAGATGCGCGATATCATGATCATCAATCCGGTCGTTATATGCAAGAAACCAAGCGGCAAGTTCACTTTTACCAACTCCATCCTTGCCAACCAGCATGACAGTGAAAGGTCTTTCTACTTCGTTTATGACTTCTTTGTATATCTCACCGATCTTTCTTAAATGAATCGGGATCAAATTCTTCATACTCCTTTACGCGTTTTGTGTTTTTCCACCATATCTTCTCATATAGACATTCATGACTAAACCCAGACCAAGCATCGTTGCCAGATATGAGCTTCCACCATAGCTTATCAAGGGAAGTGGAATACCTGTAATTGGCATAATTCCGATAGTCATGCCAATATTAACAAATGCCTGAAAAATCAAGGAGACCAGGATGCCAATGCAGATGAGCGTACCAAACATATCCCGTGAGCTCTGGGCAGTCTTTGCAATCCGCCAGAGAAGTAAACAAAATAGAGCCAATAGTGCTATAGCACCTAGAAATCCAAGTTGTTCACCAAGAACAGCAAAAACAAAATCTGTGTGACTATGCGGAATAAAATTTAATCTTGTCTGAGTGCCTAGAAACAAGCCCCGCCCTACTAGTTCCCCTGAACCAATTGCGATCTTGCTTTGCACAAGATTATAACCAGCTCCCGACGGATCCATGCTGGGATCAAGAAAAACCAGCAAACGCTGTATCTGGTAAGGCTTAAGGATGTGCAGTCTTATGCTTATTGGCACGGCAACTATCCCGGCAACCAGGAGTCCCACGAGATACAATGCGTTTATTCCTGAAGCAAACAACATTCCTACTGCAATCGCCAGGAAGACTAGAGCAGTTCCGAGATCAGGCTGTATAAACACTAGCATCAGCAGAATCGCCGAATAAATAATAGCCAGTCCTATCTCACGATTAGTTGCCGGACCTTCCTTCTTTCGAGATAAGAGAGCCGCTAAGACTATCACCAGACCCAACTTGCTAAACTCCGATGGTTGTAGATTAAACGGTCCGATCGACAGCCATCGCTGAGCCCCACCAGCAATTCGCCCGATAATAATGACAAGGACTAGTGCAAATGAACATGCTCCATAAATAAGGCCTGAGTATGTTTTTAGCTTCTGATAATCAAAGCTGGCCATGAGAACAAATCCGATGGTGCCTATGATGATCCAGATGAGTTGGATCCTTAGGACCTGAAAACCGAGACTATTCGCGGTAGCACTATAAATCAACAATGCCCCAAAACCGGAGAGGGCGGCTATTGAAATCAACATCAATACATCCAGATGTTTTATTGGATGACTTGATGACAGTTTCTTGGCAATCATTAGTCCTCCACTGTCGTCTCTACTCGTATATCCGACGTTGATTCTATTCCATAGATGCTTTCAATTATCTTTCGTGCTACCGGTGCAGCCGCTTTCACGCCGGCACCACCTTCCTCAATAACAACCAAAACAACATACTGAGGATCATCTGCCGGCGCGTAAGCAGCAAACCAGGCATTTGCTTGCCGTCCATACATCTCGGCGCTTCCTGTCTTTCCGGCAATCCTGACGTCTTCTAAAGGAAATCCAATAAAAGCACTCTTTGCCGTACCGCTTTCGACAACTTCCTCAAGACTTTCTCTCAATACCGATAAGATATACGGAGAGATGTTTAAATCATTTACTTTCTCAGCTCCTACATCCTTAATAATTTTCTTATCATTCGATTCGATTTTCTTCACAATATGAGGTTTGTATATTACGCCACCATTGGCAATAGCACAATAGACATTAGCCATCTGAAGAGGTGTGGCTAGAAGATCTCCCTGACCGATAGCCATATTAGTCGAATCTCCCGGATACCAGATCTGATATTCAGGATTATCTTCGTTCCATTCTTTTTTCCATTCCTTGGTCGGGATACGGCCACCATCTTCGCCCGGTAAGTCGATTCCCGTAGGTGAGCCGAGGCCAAACTTTGTTAACCATTCCTGCATCTTCTCACCCTTCTCATCGATCATTCGATAGAAACTCAATCCGATCTCATAAAAAACTGTATCGCAGGACTCAACGATGCCTTCTCTTAATGATAATTCACCATGTCCGGTACGCAACCAGCAAAATTGAGGCCACTCTTGACCTGCCCCAGTCCATTTACCTGTACAGTTAAACTCAGAATCGGATCCGGCCACTTCCTCTATCATGGCTGCTGTTGCAGTGACTACTTTAATAGTCGATCCCGGTGGATAAGAGTTGTTTACAGCACGGTTGTTCAAAGGATAATGATTTTGCGGATCATTTAGAGCTTCCCATTCATCAGGTGGTATACCATCTGTAAAAAGCCTGGGATCGTAACTTGGATAGCTAGCCATGGCCAAGACTTCGCCGTTCTTGGGATTCATAACTACAATCGCCCCGGCTGGTGCTTTGTAGTACTCTTTTGTTTCGCTATCATATGCCTGTCTTGCCTGCTCTAGTGCTTCTTCAAGAAGATCCTCGCTCAGTGCTTGCAAATCCTTGTCGATGGTCAGATAGATGCTCTTACCGGATTCAGCCTCTTTTGTGACTATAGTCGACACAGGATAACCTTCGGCGTTGACTTCTATTCTCTTTTCGCCTTTCTTTCCCGATAAATCGATTTCGTATGTACTTTCTACACCATCACGACCGATTGCATCACCAAGACTATATTTCTTATACTTATCCGTCTCAAGCTCTTCCTCGGATATTTCTCCGATATACCCAAGAATATGTGCACCCAACATTCCATTTGGATATTCTCTTATTGCCTGCCCCTCGATGACAACCCTGGAGAAATCGAGTTGGTGCTCTTTGATATAAACGGCTGTTTCCTGGGAAATATCTTCTTTAATCGGAATCGGTCGATATGGACTTATATGTGGATTATCTAACTTCTCCTTTATTTCAAAGACCGGCATACTCAAGACTTCGCTTAATCTTTTAACTACTTCATCAATCTCAGTCTCTTCCTCCAGGGTTAGTTCTCCTTGTGGCATATTCAACAAAGCAGTTAATGCCGGGCGATTCCCGACCAGCACATGTCCGTTCCGATCATATATCGATCCTCGTGGAGCTTCTAAATATACTGTGCGGATCTTGTTTTCTTTAGCAATCTTTAAATATTCGGAGCCGGTTAAAACCTGAAGAAACAATAACCGGACAACTATAATGCCGATTAAAAAAAGAACAGATATGCCTATGACGAATATTCTTCTCTGAATGATGTTGCTATCTAGAACCATATCTAAGCCTCGATTTCAACCGGTCGACGTTGCCATTTAACGACTCTTACAATGACCGGATATATGAACGGTGTAAATAAAACGTTATATAGGGCTGTTGGAATCATAAGCCAGTTGAAGATGGATTTGAAAACGATTGTTTCTCCGAATAGAAAGGCAAGCAAAGCCATCATCATCTGACTGATAATACTTGCAAAGAAAACAGTCGCCAAAGGAAGGAGAGTTCCTTCACGCGGTCCGACACCCTTAACCGAACCGGCAAGCGCCCCGACAACTGTCTTTGTCAGAATATTAAAACCCATGTACTTGATCATGATCAGGTCCTCTAAAAATCCACCGCCAAATCCACTAATAGCTCCGTATATAAGCCCCTCAGTTAATGCAAAGCAGACCACAACAATAAGAACAAGGTCTGGCTGAACACCAGAAACATTGATATGAGGAACAACTACTGTCTGGATTAAAAAGGTACCGATCAGAATGGCAATCTGTAGAGCATATCTTTGCACTATTTCTCACCTGTTATTATGAACACTTCTTCAAGATTCCAGAAGTCAACAGCCGGACTTATCCTTGCTTCCTGATATAAACCTCTGGCAGTACCGACATACGAGATAGTACCTATAACTATTCCCGAAGGATATACACCACCCATACCGGACGTCAGTACCGGATCATCCTTGATAAGTTCAATATCTCTAGATAAGAATTTAAGCTTGAGTTCCTTGCTACCTTCTCCTTCAACAATAGCTGTTGCTCTGTTTGATTGTAACCGTCCTCCTACAGAACATTTCTGATCAGTTATAAGTTGGACCAGACATGCGTTCCTGGTCACAGACTTTACCTGCCCAACAAGTCCATCGGCATTTGCCACAGCCATATTTTTCTTAATGCCATCATCCAAACCCCTATCTAAAACGATAGTCGCTTGCCAGTTGTTTACTGATTGGCCAATAACTGTTGCAAACAGCGTTTCGAAATCTCTTCGGATTGGAGCATCTAAAAGTTCATGGAGCCTTTGATTCTCCAACTCAAGCTCTTTGTTTACAATCGTCTCCCGCCTTAGATTTGCTACTTCTTTGCTTAGCTTTTCATTTTCAGATTTCAAGCGAGAGAATTGAGTACCGGATTCCCATAGGTTTTTACCTGTACTCACGATACTAAAAGCTCCAGCTTGTAGAGGAGATAAGAGATTCATGGCTGAGTTTTGAACACGATGCAGGGGTCCGTCTTCATTCTCTTTGTAGTGTATAACAACCACAGCAACACTAATTAGAATAAGACAAAGAAGTGCTATTCTATTACGCCAGTTTTGTCTCTTCTCAAGCATAATATTGGGCTTAGACTAATGGCGGGATGATAGAAGAACCTTTTTTAAGCTATCAAATTCCTCTAGACACCGACCTGTTCCAATAGCAACACAAGTAAGTGGCTGTTCGGTAAGATGTACCGGCATACCTGTTTCATGCCGTAGTCTTTCATCAAGACCACGTAGTAACGCACCGCCGCCTGCCAAAACAATACCACGCTCGATGATATCGCTCGATAGCTCCGGTGGTGTTTTATCCAGAGTCGTTTTAACCGCTTCGATGACCATGGCGACTGGTTCCTCAATCGCCATCCTTATCTCTTGTGATGAGACTACCAGTGTCTTAGGAAGCCCGGTAACTAGATCACGTCCTCTTATCTCGGCTTGCTCCTCCTGTTTTAATGGATAAGCCGAACCGATCTCTATTTTTAGTTCCTCGGATGTCCTTTCTCCAAGCATCAGATTGTGTTCCTTTTTCATATGAGCGATAATTGCTTCATCCAATTCATCGCCGCCTATCCGGATTGACTCAGAGGCTACAATACCACCCAACGAGATAACGGCAACTTCTGTTGTCCCGCCTCCTATGTCGACAACCATATTGCCGTAGGGTTCGTAGATCGGAAGATCCGCTCCAATTGCAGCAGCCATCGGTTCCTCGATCAAGTATGCTGAACGAGCCCCAGCCTGTTCGGCTGCCTCTTCAACCGCTCTTTTTTCAACTCCGGTTATACCGGAAGGAACTCCGACAACAATTCGGGGTCGGGCTAAAAACCTTCTCTTGTGGACTCTCTGAATAAAATATCGAAGCATCCGTTCGGTAACATCAAAATCAGCGATTACTCCATCCCTTAAAGGCCTGATGGCAACAATGTTTCCGGGGGTACGACCGATCATCCGTTTGGCTTCAAGTCCAACCGCTAAGACCGATCCTCCGTTTTTATCAATCGCGACAACAGAAGGTTCGTTCAAGACAACACCCTTACCACGAACATATACCAATGTATTGGCTGTGCCAAGATCAATTGCCATGTCACGACCAAAAATATTCATTATTGAATCAACCATATTTCTTCTCCATCATAAACATGCCACATCTTTAACCGGAACACGTGCGAAAGAAGGTCTATGTCTTATATAATCAAATGTTTGAAGCAAATTCGCAAGACGAGTAATGCCATAAATTTTTTGGAAAGAATCCAACGCTTACCAGTACACCCTCTTTTAACAACAAAATATATATTCTTATGACCTCTTCTAGAACCCGTCTCAAGAATCGTATTGACATACAAGATATCTTTCTATTCAAAACAATCCTCTTTCTGAATATCAAAAGAAGACCCCCAATAACACCTTTGTATTTACACAAACTTTAATTCTACCATTTTTATATGTTCTGAACAACAATACTCATAACCAGATCTAGAAAAACAATGAGATCTCGTAATCGGCACGATTCTGAGAATCAGAGGCATGAACTGTATTTTTACCGATTTCAAGAGCAAGATCTCCACGAATACTACCCGGTTCTGCCTCTTTTGGATCGGTTTTTCCAACCATTCGCCGTACCAATGATATAGCATCCGGCCCTTCCAACACCATGACCACAACATTAGCAGAGATTATGAAATCTACCAACTCATTAAAAAACGGTTTGCCCTTATGAATATCGTACAACCTTCCGGCAAGTTCTCTATCCATCCGCAATAACCTAAGAGAAGTCATCTTGAGCCCACGATCCTCAAATCTTGATATGATCACTCCGGTTAGTCCCCTTTGCGTTCCATCCGGTTTTATAATTACCAGTTCTCGTTGTCTTGCCTCCATTACTATTTCATTTCCTCCTTGTCGCTATTAAAATACTCAAGTGCTTCACCGACTGTGTACAGCGAACCTGTGATCAGTATTAAGTCATCTGATGATGCCATTTCCCCGGCCCTTTCTAGAGCACTGGAAAAAACCTGGCTTACAATCGGCCCTTTGTCATAGCTCCTGACAACATCAGCCAAAAGATCAGCCTGGCATGCCCGATCACTCTTATTCTGTGTAATAATTACAGTATCAGCCACCGTCATAAGAGGTTCGACAATGCCAGCCAAGTCCTTGTCTTTGAGGACTGCCAGAACCAGAACTAGTCTATCATAATTAAAGTTTGCTTTCAGAGCTTTCACCAGCTCGTTAGCACTTGCTGGATTATGAGCTCCATCAAGAACAAGCCAGGGATCCTTCCTTATTACATCGAGACGACCTGGCGAAGTGATATTCTTAAGAGCTTGCTGAAGAGCTCCCGGAATATTTCTCAGAAGATCCTTGTTTCTCTTCATAAGATATGACTCAACTGCAACTACAGCCTGAGCAGTATTTGCGGCCTGGTATTCACCGAGAAGTGGGATCTTTATCTTTCCATAGGGACAGGATAGACCATCTAGATCGATTAACTGACTTCCGTCATTCTGCTTATGGTGAGATGTTATATCAAAGTCCCGCCCTCTAATGTACAGAGGCGTATCGAGTATACGGCATTTTTCATCGATCATCTCTAGAATGCTTTTTTGAGTTACCGATGTTACAGCTGATGATCCTTTCTTGATTATATCTACCTTTTCCGACGCGATCTCATAAACCGTCTCCCCGAGTCTGTCCGTATGCTCCAGAGCAATATTTGTGATCACCGCTACATCCGAACAAATGATGTTGGTCGCGTCCCAGCTTCCACCCATTCCAACTTCCACTATGGCACAGTCTATTCTCTGATCAGCAAAATAACTAAAAGCCATTGCAGTCAAGGCTTCGAACTGAGTGACCTCTCCCGGACATCTTTTGTTTGTCCTGATGATCAATGGAGCTATTCTAGTTACAAGGTCAGCAAATTCTTTTTCTTCTATGTTGTTTTGATCAACAACCATCCGTTCTGTATACGACACCAGATGCGGTGACGTATAATGACCGACGCGTAGCCCGAGCGATGAAAGGATCGCGCTTATTATACGGGTTGTACTGGTCTTCCCATTCGTTCCAGTTATATGAATTGAATGATACGCTTCTTGCGGATTACCGAAAAAGTCTGCCAGACAAATAATCCTTGAAAGATCTGGTTCGATCCCGGAGGTAGTCTCAGAGTTTAGATAGTTAATTGCTTCTCTATAGTTCATTTAGACAAGTAGTTCTAGCTGACTTTCAAGCTTTGACTTCTTATCTTGTAGGAGCTTCATTTTTTCCTTTTCTTTGTTAACTATTTCTTGCGGGGCTTTATCCAGAAATCCCTTATTGTCTAGTTTGCGTTCCGACTGATCCAGCTTCTTTGCCGTGGAATCCAGATCAGTTCTCAACCGGCTTGCTTCTTTATCTATATCAATTAGGTCTCCTAAGGGTACGAACAACTCCAATCCACTGACCACTGCCTTGGCTGCTTTTTTAAACTCCTCTTCTTCTTCAACTATTTCGATATTACCGATACGCGCCAGGTCCTTGAGATTGGCATTGTTTTCGCTAATAATCCGTTTGGCGGATTCATCAGGTGTTAAAACAATAACGTCCACCTCTTTTGTTATCTCTATTCGAAGATCATGCCGGATCTGGCGTATCGCACTTGTTATATCGATAAGCAGTCTAGCATCTTTCTCTGCCTCTTCATCAACATCTGAGATATCCGCTTTTGGCCATACAGAGACCATGATACTTTCACCGGAACCGGGAAGATTCTGCCATATCTCTTCAGTAGCATAAGGCATGACCGGATGGATTAAGCGCAGACATCTATTCAGTACTTTTAGCAGCATAAATTGGGTTGTCCGGCGCGCTTTCTCTGAGCTCTGATTCAAGCGGTTCTTGCTCCATTCGATGTACCAGTCACAGAACTCACCCCAGAAGAAACCATAAAATGTACGACAGGCTTCACCAAACCTATACTTATCAACATAATCATCCACTTCTTGACTAATCCGGCTAAGACGGCTTAGTATCCACCTATCAGCCAAGCTTAGATCCTCTGATTTCGGAGTGAATCCACTATCATAGCCATCAAGATTCATTAGAATGAATCGCGATGCATTCCATATCTTATTAACAAAGTGTCTTGATCCTTCAACACGATCCTCACTTATTAAAACATCGCGTCCCGGAACCGCCAGTGAAGCAAGTGTGAATCTCAGTGCATCCGTTCCGCTCCATTCGATTATCTCAAGTGGATCGATAACGTTTCCTTTTGACTTGCTCATCTTTTGTCCCTTCGCATCCCTAATGAGCGCATGGATGTAGACTTCCGAAAACGGTACTTCATCCATAAAAAAGAGACCGCCCATTATCATCCTAGCGACCCAGAAAAAGATAATGTCAAAACCAGTCGATAATAGAGAGGTCGGATAAAAGTATCCTAGATCCTCAGTCTGCTCGGGCCATCCCATCGTCGCAAATGGCCACAACCAGGATGAAAACCAGGTATCCAGCACATCCTCATCTTGTTCTAACTTGCTTCCATGACATTCAGGACACTCTTTCGGATCTTGCATCGATACGATCTCCTGATTGCAGTCTTGGCAGTACCAGACAGGTATCCGATGACCCCACCATAGCTGTCTGGAAATACACCAGTCATGGATGTTCTCCATCCACTCAAAGTAAGTTTTTTGCCAGTGTTCAGGAACAAACCTTACGTTTCCTTCACGCACTGCTTTAATAGCTGGTCCAGCCAGCGGTTTCATCTTTACAAACCACTGCGTTGAAAGATAAGGCTCAACAACTGTATGACATCTATAGCAGTGACCAACCGCATGAACATGATTCTCCATCTTTACTAGATATCCACCTTTTTCTAGATCTTTGACCACTTTCTCACGTCCGGCATAACGGTCAAGACCTTCATAAGGTCCGGCTTCTTTGTTTAATATCGCCTCGTTGGTAAAGATGTTGATCTGTTGTAGATCATGACGTTTCCCGATCTCGAAGTCATTCGGATCGTGAGCCGGTGTTACTTTGACAGCTCCTGTTCCAAATTCCATGTCGACAAAATCGTCGGCAATAATAGGCATTTCCCGTTCGAGTAAGGGCAGAACAACAGTCTTGCCGATCAAATCCCTATAACGTGAGTCTTTCGGATTAACGGCGACTGCAGTATCTCCGAGCATTGTCTCCGGTCTTGTCGTAGCAACTTCTACATAATCCTTGGAATCCTTAATGAAGTACTTTATATACCATAGATGTCCCTCATTATCAGCATGTTCCACCTCAATATCGGAGAGGGCTGTCTGGTGCTGCGGGCACCAGTTTATGATGTACGCGCCACGGTGAATCAATCCTGCTTCATACAGTTTCACAAAAACTGCTCTTACAGCTTCCGAATATTCTTCGTCAAATGTAAACCGCTCCCGGTCCCAGTCACAAGAACAGCCCAGCTTCTTGAGTTGTTCGTTAATCGTGTTACCATACGTTTCTTTCCAAGACCACACACGATCTACAAACTGCTCCCGGCCAAGCTGCTTTCTATTCTTACCTTCCTTTATCAACTGCTGTTCAACAACATTCTGAGTTGCTATGCCAGCATGATCGGTCCCCGGTAGCCACAAAGTCGGATAACCTTCCATCCTCTTTTTCCTTATTACGATATCCTGAAGCGTATTGTTAAGAGCATGCCCCATATGAAGAGAACCGGTGATATTAGGCGGTGGGATCACAATAGTGAACGGGCTTTTCTTTCGGTCTATAGAAGCATGAAAATAGCCTTTATCAAGCCAAAAGCTGTACCATTTCTCTTCTACAACTTTCGGATCATAAGACTTGTCAAGCAGTTCCTTCTTGGCCATCTATGCTGTTTCTTCTTTCAGCGGTTTTTCCCGGTAACCAGCAGAACGTCTTTTTGTAACAAGTGTCGGTGGATTATTCTTGATGATGGTTCCCCTTGTTAAGACACATTTTGTTACATCTTCCCTATTTGGCAGTTCATACATTATGTCCATAAGAGTCTCTTCAAGAATGGCCCTTAATCCCCTAGCTCCGGTACCACGCCTGATCGTCTTTTCAGCTATTGCTTTTAAAGCGTCAGGTTTGAAAACTAACTCAACACCATCAAAATCGAAGATCTTCATATACTGTTTTATCAATGCATTTTTTGGCTCGTTCAATACTCTAACCAGATCATTCTTGGTTAGGTAGTGAAGAGTCGATACGACAGGTAGCCGTCCGATAAACTCAGGAATCAAACCGTACTGTATCAGGTCTTCTGGCAGAAGCTCTTCAAATGCATCTTTGACTTTCTCTTCCTTGGGTTTCCTGATCTCTGTATTAAAACCGATTCCCCCCGTGCCCAACCGTGTCTCGATTATATTGTCCAGACCAACAAACGTCCCCCCACAAATAAACAAGACATTTGTCGTATTTATTTGGATAAACTCCTGGTGAGGATGCTTCCTACCACCGTGTGGTGGAACGCTTGCTTCAGTTCCTTCAAGTATCTTAAGAAGTGCCTGCTGCACACCTTCACCGGAAACATCGCGTGTTATCGATGGGTTTTCTGCTTTCCTGGCAACTTTATCGATTTCATCGATATAGATGATACCCCTCTCTGCCCGCTTAATATCATAGTCAGCTGATTGAATAAGCTTTAATAGAATATTCTCGACATCTTCACCCACATACCCTGCTTCTGTGAGAGCTGTCGCGTCAGCAATGGCAAAGGGAACATTTAAAAACCTGGCTAATGTCTGAGCTAAAAGTGTTTTTCCACATCCGGTAGGTCCGACAAACAGAATATTGCTCTTTTCGATTTCTACATCCTGGTTTTTTGGTTGTAACTCAATCCTCTTATAGTGATTATAAACGGCAACAGACAAGGCCTTTTTAGCCTGCTCCTGACCGATGACATACTCATTTAAAAAATCATAGATCTCGGATGGTTTTGGCATCGCTTCCGGACCAACGCTGGTCGGAATTTCCAGCTCTTCTTCAATTATGTCATTGCATAAATCGATACATTCATCACAGATATAAACACCTGGGCCTGCGATTAATTTTTTCACCTGGCGCTGACTTTTTCCGCAGAATGAACATTTTAAAAGCTCGGTATCTTCACTATATCGAGACATATCGACGCCTCCTTTGCCTACCGCCTCTTCTCGATTACATCATCAACTACACCATAGGCCTTACTTTGCTTGGCTGTCATAATAAAATCCCTGTCTGAATCCTCGCGAATGCGAGCTGTCGACTGTTCTGTATGTTTAGCTAAGATTTCCTCTAATAATTTACGAGTCCGCATGATTTCCTTAGCTTGAATATCAATATCAGCAGCTTGACCTTGAACGCCCCCCATGGGTTGATGCAACAACACACGTGAGGTGGGTAGCGCGAAACGTTTACCTTTGGCACCTGATGCTAGAAGTACGGCTGCTCCACTGGCCGCCTGTCCTATACAGATCGTCGAAACATCTGATTTGACATATTGCATCGTGTCGTAAATAGCCAGCGTAGACGTAATAATCCCACCCGGTGAGTTAATATATAAACTGATATCTTTGTCCGGATCATCGCTTTCCAGATGAAGAAGCTCAGCCATGATCACATTAGCAACCGGATCCGATATCTCGGTTCCAAGGAATATTACCCGGTCTTTTAGTAATCTTGAGTAGATATCATATGAACGCTCACCACGAGCGGTTTGCTCAATAACAATCGGGATCAAACTCATGATTTCTTCTCCTCCGTATGTTTCGTGGCCTTCTTCTTTTTTATTATAGTTTTTGTCTTACTTTTAGGTGACGGTTTAGCCTTCTTCTTTGGTTTCGCTTTCGTTTCTTTTTTTGTCTTCTTTTCTGCTTTTGACTCTAATGAGATCTTAGCATTTGAAACTAAGAAATCTACCGCTTTCTGCTTAACAAGCTCCAATCTTACCGATCCGCGCAACAAAGATAGCTTACGCGAAGCATCATCCCCTTCGGTAAGCTGCTTTTGAGCTTCGCCCAACCTATCAAGAACCGCTTTAAGTCTTGATTCGATTTCTGCATCCGAAGCTTTGAGTCCTTCATTCTTAGCAATTGTCTCCAAGACCAGATCGGTCTTAGCACTCTCCACGGCTTCTTCATCTATCTCTTTTTTAAGATCTTCCATCTTCTGATTGGTATATTTAAAATAATCCTCTATCGATACTCCTTGTTGCGCCAGTGTACTCTTAAACTCTTTCATCAATCTTTCACTGTAGCTCTCAACAACAACTTCTGGAATCTCAATTTTTATACTGCCGATGACTTTTTCGAGCAGCTCTCCGCGAATATGTGCTTCTGCCTGTGCTTCCTTGACTTTCTTGACGTTTTCTTTTATATCCTTCTTTAAGTCTTTTAAGGTCTTCTGCCCTGCTTTCTCAGCAAATTTATCATCTAATTCTGGTAGCGCCTTTTCTTTTATCTCTTTCACCTTGACCTTAAAAACTGCCGTCTTTCCAACAACCTCATCACGAGCCAGACCTTTCTCCAGCTTCACCTTAATCTCTTTTTCTTCCCCTTTCTTCATTCCAATTAGCTCTTCTTCAAATCCACCCTTGAAAGTCTCAGATCCAACCTCGAATAGATAGTCAGATCCCGAACTACCTTCATAGAGCTCACCATCAATAGTTCCCTTATAATCGATTAGGGCAAAAAGGCCGTTCTCTATCTTTTTTCCCTCTGCTTCTTCTAGTTCAGCGAACCGTTCTCGAAGCTTTTCCAGGGCTTCATTTACATCCTTGGCCAATACATCTGTTCTCGGCCTTTCAACTTTAATCCCTTTATAGTTTTTCAATTTCACTTCCGGTTTTACTTCCACAGTTGCCTCAAATATAAACTTCTTACCCGGCCGCATGTCTTCTACAATTGATAAACTTGGTGATGTTATCGGATCATAATCTATTTGTTCAAGTGCTTGAATATACAAATTGCTTAGTTCCTTCTCTAAAGCATGCTCGCTTAACGCTTCATGCCCCAGTTTTGCTTCCAGAACCGAGCGGGGAATGTTTCCTTGCCTAAAACCCGGGATCTTTACTTGTTTTCCCAAAGCAATAGCCGCTTCGTTTAGCATATCTTCAACGCTTTCTTTTGGAACTTCAATCGTTATACATACCTTGTTTTTTTCAACTTTCTTAACACTACTCTTCAACAGTTAAAACTCCTTTTCTCCAATACTAGCACGTTTATGATACCACTTATATTATGCATTAGACATTTGAACATCTTAAATTAGAGTTTTTCACAAGATGAGAGACTTTTCTTACTCTCTCACATTGAAATTTCTCAGTTTCTTTCGCTCTGCACCAATAATCGGCTTCACCGATTATTGGTGCGAGGAGGGGGATTCGAACCCCCACACCTTTCGGCACAAGATCCTAAATCTTGCGCGTCTACCAATTCCGCCATCCTCGCACTTCGCTTCGCTCGAGCTATTAAAAATCTATAATCGAGAACTAGACCGCCCCGATTCTATCGGGGCTCTACTACCTATGAAAATATTGCATATCTTCGCAATTCAATATCCTAGAAACTGAGAGACTGAGAACATGCGATCTTGCGATTTGAGACCGCGTAAGTCAATTCTCCAGTCCTTCGATTCGCTTCGCTCACTCCCCTCGATTCTCTCCGATCACTCGGGACAAACAGGACATTCGACTCCTTTTTGGCTTGCCATGAGCGCAGTCGAACTGGTTTGCCATAAGCGACTCCGCTTAACAAGCAGAGGAGTCGAATGGTGGGCCGTACAGGATTCGAACCTGTGACCTTGGGATTAAGAATCCCCTGCTCTGCCTACTGAGCTAACGGCCCCGCTTACTCACGTTCGCGAACTAACAACTTACAACTAACAACCTACAACTATAAATCAATACGAGCTTAACCTTTTTGTCTGTTTTCGGTTGCCCCGATAAGAATATAATACTTCATATCTTTATCGTGACTGGCACGCTCGGGAGGACTCGAACCATCCGCCCGCGCTCACTTACGTTCGCTTTCCTAAGGGGCAACCCAGGGTTTCCCCTTAGGCTATTCCCTTCCTGACGCTAGATTAAGGGGAAATCCTTTCCCC
>SDBS01003438.1_pt1 | contig 15571 bp, 10 predicted proteins | sample 2277091 | NCBI WGS metagenome assembly SDBS01 (sample SAMN10404972, study PRJNA504765) | marine sediment metagenome | isolation source: marine sediment core GS10_PC15, 163 cmbsf | place: Arctic Ocean: Southern Knipovich Ridge | collected 2010 | reverse complement strand
GATATCCCTGAAGAAAGGGTAATATTCACTGCCGACCGTTACATATCCAATGGAACAATCCCCAATATTACCCATATCGTATATGTAGATCCTGAACAATACAGTCAACTTCCAACTCGCCAGAATATGTTAGATGTAGGCCGTGCGGTTAGCAGGTTAAACAAAATCTTGACAAAAAGGAAATTCATCTTGATGGGACCTGGACGATGGGGAAGCCGGGGTGATATCAAACTTGGCGTCAGTGTTACTTATTCAGATATCAACAATACAGCAGCTTTAATAGAAGTAGCCCAAAAAAAAGGTGATTATACCCCGGATCTCTCTTTCGGTACTCATTTTTTCCAGGACCTGGTTGAATCCTCAATTCGTTATATTCCCCTATATCCTGATGATTTTGGCATCATCTATAATTCCGTTTACTTAATGGAATCAAAGAATATTATCAAGGATATACTGCCAGACTTTGCCCATCTGGAGAATATTATCAGGGTGATTGATGTGAAAAATGCTTCGAGTGGGCAGGTACTGCAAGTTCTTATGAACGCTGATAAAAACAAAGCAATCGCCATACTCACAGAGGAAGATGAAATAAGAGAAACCCAAAGTGAACTAAAATCCATCTCGCAACCGGACTCCCGGGATGATCATTGGCGCTGGCGTTTAAAAAGCGCGGAAACCATTGCATCAATGATTGATCCGGAGAGATTTGGCGTTAAGGGTTTTTACATAATCGGAAGCACTAAGAATGCCACCGCCGGTCCTAAAAGCGACATCGATATATTAATCCACTTTATTGGGAATGATACCCAAGAAAAAGAATTGCGAGTTTGGTTAGAAGGATGGAGCCTGAGTCTCAGCCATTTTAACCAATTAAGAACGGGTTATGAAACAAGTGGTTTATTGGATATTATCCTCATCACCGATGAGGATATTAAAAACCGCAGCAGTTATGCAGTAAAAATTGGAGCTATATCAGATGCTGCAATGCCGCTGTCTGTTGGCTCTGGTTTGAATAAATAAAGTCTTTTAGAATGGGGGAATCTCAGGAACAATATCAGAGTTTAGCATAATTCACGCACAGCATCCTGTGGTTTTTCCGGATCAAACCGTACCAATGCCAACTCGGGTCCATCGTGAGCCGCTGAATAGATAAAAGTTTTTCCGATCTGCTCTTTCCAGGAGCCGGTTATCCTGGCTGATTCATGAACATGACCGTGCAGGGTGATAAGAGGCTGGTGATCCAAAATCAAGTCTTTGACAGCAATACTGCCCACATGCACATCAACGGGTACGTGATCAATCATTTTGCCGTCCAGGTCAGCTCGGTCCAAATTTGTTTGGTAAGGGGGAGTGTGAAAAAGAAATATCGAATTTGATAAATCATTTTCCCCGATAATATCCTCCAGATCTTGTTTTATTGTCGCATACTGAATCATGTTTTCTTCTTGTTCAACTGAACGCCATCCTTCTTCCGGGGAGATACAACCCGGATCAACATATCTTGAGACATCATACCGCTCCCAATCCTTATTCATAAAAGGCGTTGGGGGAACATATGCATAACCGAAAACATTGTAGGAACCAAACTGAGCTGATTGGTTATGGATGTATTCCCAGACACCCTCTTTCATCAAACAAGAAATTACATCATCTTCATTGATCCGGCTGTCATCGTTGCCAAGGATCAGGAAAACACGCGGATAATCATGCCCAAGTTTAATTTTCAACTTCTTAAACTCCGGGGATAAATAATCCTGGATGAAATTTCCTCCCCTCATATTTCCAAATGACGGCAGCAAGTCTCCCCCAAGAAAAACAGATGCGGGTTTCTCTTCCAGGATCTTCGAAAAAAGGGCTTGATAACGGTTTATTTGACCGTGCAGATCTGATACAAAAAAACAAAGAGCCATTTTTGATATCGCTTCAAGTTCATTTATCTCTCAAGATTGATTAACTTTCGAGAAAAAGAACTTCTCTAAAATTCCTCCAGGAGACTGAGAAAAAATACTTATTAGGCAAATTGGGAATTCTAATGGAGAGGAGGATGATTATTCACACCCCCAAACTATGGCGCCCTCGGCAGGATTCGAACCTGCAGCCGTCGGATTAGAAGTCCTATGGGCTACAGACAGAGCAATTTAAGAATAAAGCTCTTAGAACCGGTTCTAAAGCCATCCTGCCCTTGACTGCGGAGAATGACTAAATAGAATTGTTAAAATCCTATGCTTATTATACCAAATTAGGGGGTTTTTGGGGTATCACTAGATGCCTTACTGCGAAAACAACCGCATGTCCACACCCGCATTTTTGGGTTCCTTTTTCCTCTATTTTGGATAGAGGTTTCAGAAATCGTGCCTTGATAAAATGAAAAAGCTGATGCTCATTTTGCTTCAAAACTATATCAGAGGTGAAAAACGCAGTCAACTTTTAAAGTATAAAAATTGATTGTAAAAAGGCTATATAACAAGTGTTCTATTGGAATATAATTTATAATGGTAAATGATTAGCATTCTTGAATTTCCAATTGGGAATTACTTATGGATCAACACAAGCATTTCTTCATCAGTTACAGTCATAGTGATGATGTTTTCGCTTTGAAATTTGCCGCTGATTTGAAAAACATTGGAATAAACATTTGGATGGATAGATTCGATGGAGTAGATATATTACCAAATGATGATTGGCGGAAAATGATTGAGCTTAACATTACAGATGATAAAGCTAATGCTCTTATTTCAATTATCTCTCCCAATTATATTAATAGCAAATATTGTATGAAGGAAATAGCACGAGCAGATCGACTGAAAATTCCTATTATACCTATTCTGCTTGATCCTATTAGTGATGATAGATGGCCGTTAGAGATTGAAAGGGAACATTATGCGAATTTTACTAATAGCGGAGATGTCAAAGCATATCAAGAAGAACTAAATAAAATAGAACGATCTATAAAAAGAAGTTTTCCTAGAAGTATAAGTACTACACCTGATAAAGAGACGAAATATATTAATAGCTTAATTGCTGATTTGGAATCCAGGAGAGGCGTAAAAGATTATATTGAGTTGATGTTTAACGTTGAAGAGTCAGAAGTAAGAGTTAATATTCCTTCAGAGGATGAGTGGGGATATACAGTCCTAAAATCAGAAGGTACAGAGAGATCAACAACTGAACATTATGTAGATTCAAAATCTTTAGTTACTGATTTAAAGAAATTCGTTCTACTTGGGGAACCTGGAGCAGGCAAAACAACCATTCTTAGAAAGCTTGCATTGGATTTAGCTAGATCAAGACTGAAGGAATTAAAATACACACCCTTACCAATAATGATCTATCTATCTCAGTGGGATGGTGATATAGCATTTATCGATTTTCTTGACCAAAATAATCCTTTAATTGGCAATTTAAGTGAACTAGTAGATTCGGGGCATATTTTTCTATTTCTTGATGGTTTAAATGAAATGGGAAAGAATGCAAACAAACGCATTGGAGAAATAACAGCCTGGGTAAATATAAGAACAATAGATTCAAGGATTATTGTGAGTTGTAGGGAGGGAGATTATGCTGAACCCTACCTTTTTAACACCTTACCTTTAGTTACTATAAATAATCTAAATAGGGATCAGATAATTTCATTTGTTAATAAGCATTTAGGGGATAAATCAGATATATTCTTATCCCAAGTTCTTCCCGATGACTCTAGTAAAGAATATAAAACTGAAAGCAAAAAGCGTGGCTTTCGAAATATTTTACAAAATCCATATATGCTTACTGCTTTGTTAATCGTTTATTCCGACTCAGCTGATGGTGAATTGACTCGAAACACTGGGAAGCTATTTGATAAACTTGTTGCTGCGCTATGGAGACGAGAAGAAGTAAAAGGATTAACAAATATATCTCTTGATGAAGTTAAGATTTCATTGGCAAGATTTGCTTTTTCAATGATTAATAGTGATATGCCTACAGAGGTTCCTTTAGGCTATGCAAATTTCTATATCAGCAATAATAACATTCTAGAGGATTGTATTAATGCTAGTCTTATTGTAGTGAATAATAACAATGTCAGATTCTATCACCAGCTTATGCAAGAGTATTTTGCTGCAATTGGATTAAATGTAGTTGGGATAAATCATATTGATATAGAGAATCAAAATCTAAATACCGAATTTAATTTTCTGATTAAGAGTAGGACTGCGAATAAATGGGACCAAGTAATTATTGCTTTGTGTGGCATAGTTGAGGAACCATTACAAATATTAAGTAATATTGTTAAGAATAATCCTTTATTAGGTGTTGATTGTCTGTTAAGTGTTCCTGAAATTGATGAAACGTCGGCAATAGAATTTTTTATCGAGGGTGCATATGACGAGAATCATCATATTCGATCATCCGCGATTATCGCATTAGGAAAAATTAGTAATAAAGATTCAATAAACGTTCTTCTAAATGCGTTAAATGACCAAAATTCCACAGTAAGGAAAAACGCAGTTGATGCATTGGCAAAGTTTGGTGATGAATTACTTCCTCAACTTAAAGATCAAATTGATATGTCCACAGGAAATAGGCTTGATTTATTAGTAGATGCCATATCAAAAATTAATAGTATCTTATCTAGGTCGACTTTGAAGAAATTAATTACATCAGAACGAAGAGACAAACGAATTTCTGCAATCAAGAGGATTAGCATTCTAAATGACCCTGGGTTAAATGAAGCAGTAGTATTATTGCTTGATCAAAAAGATGTTCATCTTGATGAAAAAATGGCTATTGTTGATTTACTTGGGAATATTCAAGACAGAATGGCATATCAAACCTTGGGAGAGTTATTAGAAAAAGGAAATTTGCCAATTAGGATAAGAGCATACGATATATTGAAGAGAAATAGCCAATTAACACAATCAAAGAAAATTTTAGCATATACACAATTGTCAATAAGAGTCAATTCGAAAAAAAGAAATCGTGCTGTCAACCTCATTTTTGATAATTTCGGATTGCTGGGTTTGATATTAGGTATAGTAAAGTGTTATAGGGGTTTTTGGATACTTACAAGGAAAATTTCCAAAGTTACAAATATTGATAACATAAGTACCTTATTAAAAATCATTGATAGCTACGAAGAAAAAAGCTATGATAGAGGACGATATCAACTTTATGCAATGTTTTCAGAGGTTGTGGGAAATGGGGGATATAAAGAGTATGGAAAACATATTGAAAAGCATTTAAATTCATCTTCGGATTTTGTTGTTGGTTTAACAATTAATGCAATAAGTAATATTGGATATTCTCCATCAATACCAGTATTGATTAATCTATTAAATAATAGAAATAAAATATATTCAAATTCAAACGAGTTGGTTTGTGATCGAGCTGCTGAAGCTCTTTTATTATTCAATGATAGCAATGCTAACCACCACTTAAAAATATGGGCTAGAAGTGAGATTGGTGGCAGAATAACAAAAAATAGATTTCGAGTTCTAGATATTATCCGTAAGGTCGGAGATTCGGCTTTCATTCCGAGGTTAGAAGAAATAACACAATATAAAAACAGTAGAATTCGATCTAAATCACAGGCAGCATTAGAAGCAATAATTAATAGAAATAATTAATGATTAGATGAAGAAAAGTGTTGAGTTTCTCTACGTAATTGTTTGTTTGTACAGTACGACCTCGAATCTAATTGATAAATAGCAATCAGTTCTTCTTGAATAACTATACTTATTGATTATTATCGGTTAGAAATACTCCGATATTTCTCCGATTTTTTCCCGATTCGGTAGTCGAGAATATTATATGTTTATTCTGCTAATTGTAAATCTTTCCAGGTTTTTCCATGAATTACATTTCGAGCTGTGTTGTAGTGGATACCATACTCTGAAGCTAAATCTTTAATTGTTTTCTCTTTTTCCTCGTACAACTTTCTTATCAAAAGAACATCCTCCATTCTTAGTTTTGACCTTCCATTTCTTTCCCATTTTGCTTCTCTTCCCTTCATAAGTTTATCGTTACTATTATCCTGATGTGTACATAGAAATAAGTGCTGAGGGTTTACACACATAGGATTATCACAGGTATGACAAATTAAGTATCCATCAGGAATTTCACCAATCTCAAGCTCAAAAGCTATTCTGTGTGCAAGTTTTGTTTTTAGTTTCTTCATCCATAAATTAGTATCTCCTTTCTACCTGTAGCCCGTCTCAACTTTAGTTGAGGGACCATTGTATTAGTATTCTTTCTTCGAAGTAGTAAATCGATTTTGGTCTTTAGACCATCTACGATTTATCCTGCGGTAGCATTCCCTATTTCAAAATAGACTAATCCTTTTAGAAAGAAAATTCCTAGTAAGTACGTAACAGGCACTATGTTTTTTATAGTGCCTGGACTATGTACTTATTTATTGTTTATATTCTTTCTTCTCTTATATGCTTCTATTAAGTTATCCACTCCCCATGAGGGGGATGTGCCTGTATAGAGGATAGGGGATAACACTCCAGTTCCTACTCCCCCCCCAAGTCTAGTTCCCCCTATCTAAAAATTATCTATGGCTAGATTTCAAGTTCATCATCTTCAACTTCCTATTGGGTTTTTCTATTTCTTTCTATCTTTGCCTTAATTGGTTTACTCAAAGACTCTAGCCACTCAGTCATTTCATCTGGGCTCATACTTTCAAGTTCCTCACGAGTTTTTTGGTTATTGTTTGAACCCTTATCTACTTTTCTTTCAGGCAAAGGTTCAGCTGCTAGTTCGGGTTGATATTCCACGGCCTCCATCCCGTGTTGTATTTCATCTGGCTTTTCTTTTTGAATCAGAGACTCAAGTTTCTTATATAATGGTTCGAGGTGGTATATATTCGTACCTTGTCTACCACTTTCTCCAAATCTAGGTTCAACCCTAATAAAATCTCTATCCTGTAGGTCTTTAGAGATTTCTCTTAGATAAGAACCAGATACGCCTGTTATCTTAGACATTTTTGTCATGGATGGATATGGGTTATCATCTGACCACCTATGAATTATTATCCATTCTAAGAACCATACATCGTGAATAGCTAATCCCAACTCTTTTTGATACAAATAAAGAGCAAAGGGAACAATTCCCCATTTCTTCTCTGGGATTATTTTTCCAAATCGTGCCTCAACACTATAGTCTAAATCTTTGTTGTAAAACATAATTACCTCCTGAACTTAATTTGAATGTTTCTATTTGCTAATAATAGAGTTTGCTCGTAGAGTCTGTTAATTTCCCTTTTAAAAACAAAAACTCCCGCTTTGGGAGATTTCCAATAATTATTAGGGAATGATTAAACAACTCTTTCTTTTGTTATTTCAGGTCATAATATCACCTCCTCTCTTTCATTTATACAATTTGCAGAAAAGTCTGCTCAACTAATAAATTGGCCTATTTCAAGCCATGAATATAATATAGCACATGATGTCGGTCTTGAATCTATTCTCTTAAACCCTTGAATTACGATATCCAAGAAGAGTCTGGAAATACATTATTTAAATCAAAAACAAGTATGAATCTTCTATTGTTTAAGTAATTTTTCTTGTTAGAATCAAAGTTTGAGATTATTTTTTAGTGAAGATAATCGTTATCGAATTTTCGGATAGAAAATACTGGTGACTCGTGGATATGGGTATCACAGCAGCCAACCGAGGATTCATTGATTTTGGAATTTTTAATGAAACGGGGGGGCTTTAAGGGCTAGATTTGTCATCACCCTTTTTTTTCTTATTCAATTCGCGCCGAATAAGGGAAGACATATCCAAATTCCGCAATATTGATGGTTGTATCTCTTTCGTGCTATTTGTCGTATCCCTAATGTCTATATAAAATGCCTGCTGTACCTCTTTAACATATTCGCCATCACTAAAACCATCAGCATCTCTTTCAAGTATATCTTTATGAAACTCGATATAGCATGTTTTCGTGATACGTTTTATTTTCTTGTTATCTTTTCCCATTCTTCCATCTATTGCTAATATTATTTCGTAAACCCCTGATTGGGCGATAGCAGAACTGCCATCCCCGAAAAGAAATGTGGGTACATATTCCTCCACTTTTGCTAAATTGAAAACGGCATGATTCTTTCCACTTATTACATTCTTGTCGCTACTGCCAGCTCCCCATGATATTACAGCATTATTGGGATTTATTTCATCTAATTTTGATATTCGTTTCTCTCCTTCGATAAAGAATATATCCCTATATATTAACGCTGGCTCAATTAAATCTTCCTCCTCTCTGTTATGTACTTTTATACTCGCATACCCACCTAAATGCCTAGGAAATACCTCAATACCAATCTTTGCGTTGATTTGGTCACTTTTAATTACATTGACAATATCTGTTATTATTTGCAAAAAACCATAAACAAATACAGCATATATAGGATACGCCAGATACCAAGGATATATATCAGTTAGCATCGGCACATCCCCAAACTGACCGATTGCAACAGAAGCAAAGATTGAAATGAGCGGCTTGCCCAATATATCCCAAGCAAGACTAGAGAAAAACCACTGGAAAACGCTAATGAAAGGATTTTGTTTCTTGCCCATAACGCCCCCGCAGATATATTATGTGTTTTGCTCATATTATATCCTCTCTGAATGTGACGTTGTGGGATAATAGCCTAAATAATTATCCACCCTTCAACAGAACTTGCCCTCCGGTGATTAGTTGAACAATCAGTCTGAGCGATATTATAGCGTCCATGCCCCATAGCTTGATTTGTTTTGTTGCTGCTAATATGCTACCAATGAATACTAGTCAATATTCCAGCGTAAACAAACACCAGCAGCGACCTATCAGCCGAGGAAAAATCCTGATGTCTATTGCAACAAGGACATATGATTTGAAATTTTTCAAGAATTTCAAATCTGAGCTCAGGTATTCTATTAAGCAAAATTTATTGTTGCTCTTCCCCAGGCAAAATCCATAACACATAGTTGTCAATATTCACACTAAGTGTCTGGTTTTTGTTAACTTGGAAACAAAAATGTAAGTATCCAGCTTCGTCGATGTTTGTATCAGAGATGCTGTCTAATAGATTTCCATTAACATATAAGTCAAAACCTGAATCATTAGCAAATATTAAGTAGTCATTCCATTCATCATAATCTTTAAAATACTCGCTTATTGGAAAGTCATTAGAATTAGTACGGCTTCCCTCAAAAAGCTCTATAAGCTCTATAGATTCATTAATTAAAATGGGTCTGTATTGCTTTTCCAGGTTATAAGTAACCCAATATGATTCAATCCAAATTCCAGATTTCTGCTCAGCAATTCTAAACTTTACTCCATAGAAGGCATAATCGGACTCTGATAAAAATGTCTTGTCTTCATTGACTTTTGCCCTGAAGTAGAGAATAAAATTCTTCGCCTTAATATAAGCTGGAAAAGGTTGTTCTTGCCAACAGACTTCAATATTCTGTGGGCATGTCAAAGTGTATTCAAAGATTGAATTACTAATAGAGGGTTTTACATGTGTTGATATAGTGCCTAACTCCCAATCCCCAACGCTAAAGAAATCACTGTAATATGTCTTAATTACTTGTTCTTGACTTACTATATTTCCATACTCCTCAGGAAGAATTTCCAAGAGATTTCTCAACTCTTCCGGAATTGGTGTTGGTTTATTGGTTGGAGTAGGTGTTGGTGTATCAGTTGGAATCGGTGTTGGTTTAATGATGTCTTTATCAGGATTTGCTGGAGTTTCCGGAGTTGCTGAATAGACTTCTGTTGGAAGTATTGGTATGCTACCGTGCTTAATCGGACCAATTAACATACCAGAATATATGCCAGAATATAAGAAAAATAAGACAAAAATAAATAGTGGTATTAACCAATAATAATTATTTAAGAAGTTCCTTCTCTTTAGGAATACTATAGACGTAAACCCCAATATCAATAATCCCCAAAAGATATAAGATACAAGATAGGAAGAGAAATCATGCAACTGATTTACTAATAAAGGACCGACAGTCGCCAGAGCAAATCCTATAATTAAATCCCACATTCTTATTTTGTCTTCAGTAGGGATAGTTTCACTCCTATCCGCGTCTTCTAAATTTCTTACATTCTCAACAACCCTTTCCTCTTCAACATCATCTGTATTATCAACACCATCGACGTTTTCGGATTCCTCTCTGTTTTGGTTTTCTTCTGTCATACTTAGCTCCATTGATTACAATTGGACAAAACTAATATTCACGGCAATATTATTATAAGGTATTAGCTATGGTGATTATTACCTGATAGCTTCTGTGATGCCAATCCATCAATCAACTAAGCTGGGATTAGAAATAATTATCCACTGTCCCATGTAACTTCTGAGCGTTCAATACTTCTGAGATATCTTCGAGCTGGGGGTTAATGTATACTGAAATAAAAAGGTGGACTCTATGGTCATTTTCTTATTAGGTGGGCTTGTTGGAAGTTTGATTTCTTTCTAGTATCTTTGGTCCCCATAGAATTGATTGGGGGTTTCCTTATTATTCTTTTTTTAGAAAGCATTCTATGTGGTCTACTTGTAGGATATGCTGGTTTTAGACTTTTCAAGCTTCTAAAATCTCCCTCTGTTTTGGCTAAAATCGGCTTCTTTATCATTTCTACAATCTTGGGTTGCGGTTTATCTGTATTGATTCTCTATCTAATTTGGTTGTGATTGACTTTGTCAATTGGAAATAACTAATAATATTTCACGGATTAAAGATAATTATCCACCGTTCCATGTATCTTTTGTGCATTTAAGATTTCTGAGTTATCCAGCTTTCCTAATGTTAATAACAGAAGGATACATGGAAAAATTCCACTCCTGACCTAACACAATGAGAGGATGAACAGATGGAAGAAAAGAAGAAAAACAAATATTTTACTGGGAGATTTCTCAATCGTGAGGATTTTGATGACGAACAGGAATACCACTCCATCAGAAAGAAGATTAAACGGAAAATCTGGTTCACTATTATTAAGGCTTTTATTATTCTCTTTGTTTTAGGTGCAAGTGTTTTGACCTATTTATTAATTCGCTTAGACACATTCAATTATAGGTAATTATCAACCTTTCCATGTACCTTCTGAGCATTCAAAACTTCTGAGTTTCCCAGGGGGATATCCGTATATAATAGAAGTACCCCATCGCTGCTCCTAATCAATATCCTCGTTAATCTTCCCAATACTAAACATTGAGATATGCTGAATAATTATCATTCTGTTTTCCTATTTAAAGGAAGAATCGTGAAACGCTGCGTCGTTTTTTCATTCGTAATCGTAATTATTTTAATATCAGCTTGCGCCCCGTATGAACGTTTCTTTATGGAAAGATATGAATCAGAATCAAAACCTTCAATATTTCCAACAGACAGACCAACACCGAAGGCTGCTTCCTGTCCAACTGAAGAAATGCTGGTATATGTCATGGAAGATGTAATAGGTATCAGCCCTTCTTTTGCCTATGACCCTGATACTCCAGAGTGGGATAAGAGCTACACTGAATATGCAGACCCGAATACTATAGGACTATTCTCCATTGATATCGTGGATGGGTGTGTTGTTAGTATGGGTGTTGCGACAATGGTTGATAGAGATACCGGCGACTTTACTTTATCAGGCGCATACCTCGGAACCATTTATGCCATAGGTACCGAAGATTTCGTGGCTTGGTATGAAAAAGAAGAAGCTCGTTGCGCCATTGCTGATACCGAAAAACAAAAAACCGCTAGTAATGGGGACATGTGGCAATTCTCTTGTAAAGTAAGCGATGATTATTGGATTAATGTTGTAACCTTTCAATCCAACTACTAAACCGTGGATACCACCTCCAACCCCAGTTGGCACGCCTGATGGCTGGCATTAGAAATAATTATCCACAGTCCCATGAATCTTCTGGGCATTCAATACTTCTGAGTTATCCAGTTTCTGAACGTAATTCCTGGTAGTCTCAATATCTGAATGTCCCATCAAACTTTGAATGTAGATGAGGTTCATTCCAGCCTTGACACTCAGTTTAGCAAAACTTCTTCTAAGAGCAAAAGCAAAATAATCACCTTGCCGCCGAGCTTCTCCCAGTGAGAAATTGCTGAGGTTATCTCAAGTACACTCAACGCTTTTAATAGCGGAGAAGCGATATTTAATTAGTCAAAATCGATTTCCTGAGCGAGATATCCTTCCTTATAAAGAGAACCAAAGAAAGTTTTGGACACTCTTGCATGTTGATGGATATATGAATCACTCAAATTTTCGTCTCGTAATTTCTTCAATAACAAGCGAAATTATCTATGGGGAGCATCCAGCCAGCACTGTTCTGTCACCCACAGCAAACCGTCAGACCAATCAGCCTCTTGAAAATAGAGCAGGAAACTTGTGGAGGTTGATGCCCCGGTATCAGCATGAATATACCGGATGGTGTGGGTCAGAGACTCAACCCCCGTCCAGAATACGACCGAATAAGCTCCCTGCATCTCCTCGACGTTATCCTGAAGCGCGAACCATCCTTCAAGAATCGCAACCGCGCTTGAAGTGTTCTGGTATTTCATGCTTCCGAAATCAACATCACAAATATGAGGACCTGCGCTTGATTCGGAGCTGGCAGATACCGCTTCAAGCTCATCATAATCGCTCTGCAGGCTGTCTAACGATTCCGTGAGATCCAGGACTTGATATTCCAAATCTACAATCGTACTGTCATTATTAGTTACTTGGGATTCAGAACTTTCTATTTCAGGTGGTGCGGTTTCTGCTCCCAAACCTGAAAAACATCCAACCAGAAAAATAAGGGGTAAGAACAGAAAGATTTTCTTCATTAAATCATCTCCTCGTTAGTGAGCTGTTCATATTAAATATTAATCATAGCAGAAAAAACAAAAACAATGCCTGTCCCACCCTACAAAAATTATAGGTGCTATCAAGTCTCATGTGCTACAAAACCGTCCTTCTTTGCGATTCACAGATGATTTCAGATATCATGAGGAATTAACAAAGTCATTTGTAAAGGAGAGAATTGAAAGCGAAAATCATAAGTAATTATCCACCGTCCCATGTATCTTCTGGGCGTTCAATACTTCTGAGTTATCCAGCAAAATAAGCGTATATAATTAAGTGAGATAATAAGTATCAGGAAAAAATCAAGCAACCCTAAGGCTGAAGAATATGCCTGATTCACCGTTGGGCTGATGAAGGAACTGAAATGACTCCCTGGTATAGAATACTTAATTGTATTGGCCCAGTAATAACTATTTTTATACTTTTGACGATATTCAATTATTCTTTTCCGTATTGTTATTTATGCCGTAAGCGATTTTTCTTTAGGTCTGTGATAAGGTTAGATATTTCTGGTCATGCTAGAGTACGTCTTTGTAAGACCTGTTTTGAAGAGTGGGATAAAACCACGGAGACGGTGATGAGGGAATCCAGGGTATAAGAATCGGAGGAATAATTATCCACCGTTCCATGTATCTTCTGAGCATTCATCAGCACTTCAGAGTTATCCAATTTTATAAAGCCTTAAAACAACAAGCCCCTGGATATACAGGGGAAAGGGGATGTCCAGGGGGAAACTATCAAGATAGAGAACAATCTTTCAATTATTTAGTTTGCTCCTGGGAATTTAGGAGAGGCGGTTCTTGTTCCAAATATTCGAAATATCTTTTTCGCCAGCTTATTAACAAGAAGATAACTCCAATCCATACAAGTGATACGATATAGGACAATAAATCACGAACTATTATTGTCCTATATAAATATAAGGGAAAAAGAGGAATATAGATAAATAAAATAGAATGCCAAGCATATTTCATTTTGCGTTGATAGAGTATGATAAACAAAATTGAAATAGCAAGACAGTAAAAATTCAATAATATGTCGAAAATTTGAGATGGAAAGGATAGAATAAATCTAATAAGGATAATAATAATAAAAACTATTGCACCAAACAAAAAGCTCCTAAGCGGATTATGTTGAGATACATGAGTATCATTGTTCTTATCCATAAGGCATACTCCTTTCTACATAGCATAACAGATATCCAGGTAACTGCCTCAGAATAATTGGTTTCAATATAGCAAATGGTTTTTGGAATTACAAGTAGGGATTATAGATAGTTATCCACCGTTCCATGTATCTTCTGAGCATTCAATACTTCTGAGTTATCCAGTTTCTGAACGTAGTTTCTTGTATTCTCAAAATCAGAATGTCTCATTAATCTTTGAGTATTAAAACGGGGGAAATTTATCACCCATAAACCTATTCACAATGTCTCCCAGAGGTCCAGGGAAGGCTTCTAAGAGGGAAGCAAACCGATACCTATACGAAGCATTAGTGTGATGAAAACTTAACCGAATTACTTGGTTTACATACTCCACCTATCAACTGGACTAGCCTTCCGGTGAGCAGATTCACAATCTGCTTTTGCTATCGCTAAGTATCTCTTAACCATCTCAAAGGATGAATGCCCTAAGATTCTCTGCAAGGTGAATATATCACCATCATTTCTAAGAAACTCTATCGCAAAACACCTTCGAAAATCATGAATTCCTGGAGTTTTCACATTTGCATCCTCTGCCCTTCTCCGGATAATTTGTCTCAAGCCAGAATAAGCAAGACGACAACCATCATTTGTAACCCACAAGGGTGAATGGCTAAATACCTCTTTGCGGGATTTTAGATATTTACGAACTCTCCTCCTGCTGTTCCTGCCAAGATAAACAGTTCTGATTTTCCCTCCCTTGCCCTGTAATATCTGGATTTCCCCATTTATCAAATCAAGGTTTCCAATATCCACTGCCAGAAACTCACTGGCTCGACATCCTGTATCCACTAAAGAAAGGAAAATCGCTTTATCCCTCTCAGCCATACCAGTTTTGCAGGCATTAACCATCTTCATCACATCATCAATTGGAATTCCTTCTTTGGGGTTGTTGATAACCTTGGGAGGAGAAACCTTCTTGATAGGATTACGATAATCCTCAGATTCACTCTCCCACCAATTGAAGAAGCTCCTCAAAGCCCTGTAGTGGGCATGAACTCCCCCCTTATTGCTGGTCTCCGAGAGTTCTAACAAGTACAAACGCAAATCACTAGCGGAAATATCCTCTATTTGGTTTATGCCTTTAGTTTGAATAAACTCTCTGAATCTTGAAAGCTTCTCAATATAGAAGCCTATCGTTCTCGGAGATAATCCCCTACTCCTTCTATCGGTGATAAATCCTTCCAAAGTTTCATCAAGGGTTCCATCTATTAATATGAAAATCCGTTGCTCAGTATCTTTCCCCAACATAACAAAAAGCCTCCTTAACCCCCACATTCAGGGTAAAGAAAGCTTTAGAAGTAATCCTAACGTGTCAGGCGCCCTCGGCAGGATTCGAACCTGCAGCCGTCGGATTAGAAGTCCGGTGCTCTATCCATTGAGCTACGAGGGCATGTTATCCAGCTGTACTACCGACCCTTATTATCTGGGGACGGGCCGGATTCCTTTATAAACCCGCGGACCGGAAATGGTCTGTAAAATTTTCTGAGATGGACGATTGAGCACTTCTGCCAGCTCATCCGGGGATAAGGGCTGGTTGCCGTTGGA
>SDBS01003437.1_pt1 | contig 15575 bp, 14 predicted proteins | sample 2277091 | NCBI WGS metagenome assembly SDBS01 (sample SAMN10404972, study PRJNA504765) | marine sediment metagenome | isolation source: marine sediment core GS10_PC15, 163 cmbsf | place: Arctic Ocean: Southern Knipovich Ridge | collected 2010 | reverse complement strand
ACGGCTGAAAGACGGGGCTACTATGTTCACTACCGACCGAATGAGGAGGCGCTCGCCAGGTATAAGCACCTGGCAGACGACTTCTTGAACTACCAGGAGCCGGCCCAGAATTCGTGTGCGGAGAAAACTGACGGCACCCACCAGGAGCAGAAAGGAGACAATTAGCTGTGTGCGAAAAGACACATCCTGACTGTCTGAAGGACAAGGTGCATGACCCCGGTGAGTGTTCGCCGGAGCAGATCCGCGAATGCCATGGTGACGTGGAGGATCACCCCTGCGAGAAGAGCTCTGAGGATAAGTAACGACATAGGCGAAGGTGGCGTACTGTGCCAGATAACGCTAAGCGAGGCGAAGGACAGGAATTACCGGATTGGTTTGGCCCGGTTGCCGAAGACGTCCTCGCTTATTGCCGACCCCAGCAGGGCGTCTGGATCGACCTGGGATGCGGCAGTGGCGGGGTGGGCCTCGCCTTAGCTAGAATGTCATGCAGCACCATGCTCCTGATCGATCCCCAGGCCGAAAGCTTGATTGAGGCCCTCCATAAGGCCACGGCTTTGGGTCTGGAGGACCGGGTAATGACGGTGGTGGCTCGTGCCGAGAGCATGCCGCTGCCCGACTGTTCGGTAGACCTGCTCTTGCAGCGCCTCGCTGGCCTCCTGCACGTCCTCGCACAACGACAGGGTCGCGTATATCATATGCTTGTCCAGCCACTCGGGGCGGCCGTCGCCATCCGTCTGGTTCATCGTGATCACCGCGTCTGGATTTACCCGCTTCCATAATTACAAGTGGGCTTTTTCGGCCTTTGTACCAGCGCAAATGACTACAGATTTCGCCTAAATCGCCACAGCGGCCTGTCACAGCCCGCTAGCGGCGACAAGAGATTTTGGAAAATTGCTTGAGTGAACGAAAATATGACCCGTGCTGGGGCACCGTGGGGTGCTCTTTCCCTCTAATCGTAGCTGGTGGCTCTCTCGTCTCGCAGGACGCCGACGCCGATCGTCTCTCCGTACTTTACTTCGGTTACTCGATACGCTAAGATATCCAGGTAGAGTACTTGTTCTGATTCCATGAGTGCTCTGTGCGGGACCTTGGCGAGCGAGGGCGTGACACAGACTATGGCAACAGCCAATAGCGAACTTCAATACTTCGTAGGCCGTGAAGACGAACTCCAGGCGCTACGCGACTTCGTAGCAGACCCCTCGCCCGGTGTGCTCCTGGTGACCGGGCCAGCGGGAATCGGCAAGAGCTTCCTGCTGCGCAAGTTTGCCGAGGAGGCAAGGCAGGATGTAGAACTCCTGGTCTGCCTGCGTGCCCTGACAGCGGAGGCTGGACCAGTGGATCTGGCTCACCTCGCTCTGGATATCATGCAGAGCCGTCACTCCGTGTTGGACAGCGATCTGTTGAAGGGGCTACGCGACGGCGTTATTGCCCTTTTCGGTGGCGTACAGTACCACGGGATGGAGGTGGGAAAAGCCGTCGGGAAACTTATCGGCCGTTCCGTAGATATGCAGCGCGAGGCTCTGCAAGCCGAAGACTACACTCGCCTGCTGGCTGATGTCATCCGTGAAACGGCGGGCGCTATGCAGGGCGAGCAGCGTCTCGTTGGCATTCTGGATGCGGACAAATACTTCCTGCAGGATTCGTTGCGCGACGCTTTAGATCACATTATTGCCGAGCTGCCCGAGCGCGCCAAGCTCATCCTGGGGCTGCGCGAGGGCGACCCATTCCTCAAAGCGTACCACATCCTGGAGCGCGAACACGAGTCGCTGCCACTGGGCGAACTGGCCCGCAAGGCGGCCGAGGAGCTGATCCAGAAGCACTTCGGTGAGGATCTGTCTGCTGACCTTATCAACGGACTGATCAGGCGCTGTGGGTGTCTGCCGCTGGCTTTGGACGCGGGAATCAAGCTGATTCAGCAATCAGACACGGATCCTGTCGAAGCACTGGCCGGTCTGCCCGGCGATTGCAGCGCGACCAACTTGATGCACCAACTCGCCCGCGCTGCCCTGGACGCCGAGCGTCCCGGGGAGGACCTGGTGCGGATCCTGGCGCTGGCGCGGGAGCCGCTGTCTCTGGAGGAGCTCACGGCGATACTGGGCAAGTCGGGGCGGGAGGAGGATGCCGCCGACGTAAACCGCGCCTTGAGGTCGCGGGCGATAATTGACGTTCTGGACCGTCGAGATAACGGTGAGGCGCGCTATCGGCCCTATCATGACTGGATGAGGGAGGCCATTGTGCGGCTCACGCAGCCAGTCGTGGCTCGGCCCTTGCATCAGGCCCTGGGCAGATTCTACTGGGCGCGGCTGGAAGACAACGAGGATGACGAGCGGGCTATCCGCCACTGTGCGCACCACCTGGCGCAAGGTGCTCTGGACGATGTTGAGGCGAAGCAGCGCTTCCTCGCGGCAGTTGAACAGACGGCCAACCAAAAGAGAACGTGGGGATTGACGCGGGACGTCGAGGAAGAACTCAAGCTGGCTTGCGAACTCCTTGAAGACGATACGCTCGAGGTTGATGCCGTATCCCGCGCCACCATCTGGAATCTCACGGGCCTGGTGGCGACGAATAGCGGCGATTTGCGCGGCGGTTTGGCTCACCTTGAGCGGGTCCGTGCCCTGGCGCCGGAACTGGGCCGCCTCTCGGATGAGCACGGCAAGCGATGGCTGGCCACGGCCCTGGGCAACATCGGCCTGGTGTATGATGAGATGGGCCGGCGGGAGGAGGCGCTGAAGGCTCATGAGGACGCGCTGGCAATTGACCAGGAGATCGGCTATCGGCTGGGCGAAGCCCAGGACCTGGGCAACATCGGCAACGTCTACGGGGATATGGGCCGGCTGGAGGAGGGGCTAAAGGCTCATGAGGACGCGCTGGAGATTGACCGGGAGATCGGCCATCGGCTGGGCGAAGCCCAGGACCTGGGCAACATCGGCAATGTATACTTCCAGATGGGCCGACTGGAGGAGGCACTGGAGGTTTATCAGAAAGCACTAGCAATTGCCCAGGAGATCGGCTATCGGCTGGGCGAAGCCAATCAACTGGGCAACATCGGCAACGTGTATGCGGATATGGGCCGGCGGGAGGAGGCGCTGGGGGCTCATCAGAAGGCACTCAAGATAGACAAGGAGATCGGCTATCGGGTGGGCGAAGCCCAGGACCTGTGCAACATCGGCGTGCTCTATGAGGACAAGCGGGAGCTCTACGAGGCGCTCAAGTATGTGCGCCAAGCGCTGGCCATCTTCGAAGAGATCGGTGCGGCCCTTGACATTGAGACAGCCAAGGGCAACATCGCGCGAATTGAAGACAAGCTGAGCGGGAGAGAGAACTGAGGATGGAAACCTACTTCTCCCATGCAATTAGGGAGGCGCTGGCCGATGCTGTGCCCATTTACTCCTGCGCGAGGATCGGGTATAATGCAACCGGAGAGTGGGTCGGGCAGTCGCGCCGGCTCTTGTAGCCGGTGAGGAAAGTCCGAGCTCCACAGGGCAGGGCGCTGGCGAGATGCCAGGCGGGGTGACCCGCGGACAGATACCCCAGGAGCCTACGATCAAAGAGCGGATGGCGCGCAAGGCGTAAAGCAATTCTTCGCTAGCGGGAATGCTGCCGGACCATCTCTGTAGTTGCTCGTAGAATCCGCCGCACTGCCTAATGCCCGGGTTTGTGCTTTCGGCGACGGCCGGAGGTGTCCCAGTAGACGGTCTTGGTCTCCAGGTAGTCCTCCAGCGTCTCCGAGCCCTGGGTACGACCCAACCCGCTCTGCTTGTACCCCCCATACGGACACTGGGGGTAGGTCAAGTGTATGTCGTTCACCCACACCGTGCCTGCTTCCAAAGCCCGTACCCCCCGAAAGGCTCTGGTCATGTCAGTGGTAAACAGGAAGGCGGACAGTCCGTAGATGCTGTCGTTGGCTAGCTCCAGGGCTTGCTCAAAGTCGTCGAACTGCGCCAAACCCAGCACAGGACCAAAGGTCTCCTCCTGTATAAGACGCATGTTCTGCCGGCAGCCGCTCACCAGTGTCGGCGCGAAGAAGTACCCTTTGGCGAACTTACCCTCAGTTAGTCGGCAACCGCCGGTTTCGATAATGGCGCCTTTGTCCACAGCATCCTGCACGTGCTCCTCGCTACGCGATACGCCGGCTTCGTTCATCAGTGCCGCGAAGTCAGCCTGCTCATCCAGCGAATCACCAACCACGAGTTGAGAGATCAGGTCAGTCAGCTTCCCACGCAGTTGGTGATAGACGGCCTGCTGAGCGTACACACGATTGACGCGGTTGCAAACCTGTCCCCCTTGGCGGAAAGCCTGGAACGCGATAGCCTCGGCGGCGGCGTCCACGTCAGCGTCCTCACAGACGACCGCCGGACACTGGCCGCCCAACTCCAGCGTAACGCTTGTTATGTCCTGGGCAGCCAGTTCCATCGCTCGCCTACCGGCCACCAACCCGCCAGTTAGGCCGACCTTGGCGACCTTCGGATGTGTGATGAGAGACTCCCCTGTTTCTCGGCCCGGCCCAGTCACCACGTTGAACGCCCCCGGCGGCAAGCCTGCGCGATAGGCAATTTCCGCCATCCGCAAGGTGGAGAGTGGGGCTGCGCTGGACGGCTTGGCCACCACCGTGCACCCTACGGCCAGGGCCGGCGCCAGAATCCGCCCCAGTAGATACAATGGATTGTTCCAGGGCGTGATCGCGGCCACCACCCCGACGGGTTCCTTGAGGATAAGAACCAACCGGTCCCGGTCATTGGACTGGGGTACACCGCCCCGCAGGCGCAGGGCCTCTTCCGCGAAATAGTCGAAGAGACTGGCTGTCCCTGTAGCTTCCCCGGGAGCCTCTCGAGCCACGCGTCCCGTCTCCCGCCGCACTAGCTCACCCAACTCCTCGGCGTGTTGGCGGAGCGCCTCGGCCACGGTCCGCATTACCTTAGCTCGCCCACTGGCCGGTGTCTCCCGCCACTCCAGGAATGACTCATACGCGGAACACACCGTCTGGTCCACCTGCTCCTCAGAAGCGATGCCGACGCGGCCCACCACCTCCTGCCGATCACACGGATTCACTACCTTGATGCTGCCCTCTCCACAGGGAACGACCCAGTCGCCGCTAATAAACAGCCCATATGCGTCCGTCATATGCTCCATCACCCAGTTGGCATTCAGCTAGAGCTTACAACCGAGAGTCTTCAATATGGGAATCAGCTTCTCCTCGTCACTTGCACTCAACCACGTAAGCGGCCGTCGCAGCATTCCCGCAGGCCGGCCCAGCAGCTTGGCGGCGTGTTTGATCATAGCAGGGAAACTGCCCAGAGAGAAGGCTTCCCTCAGTGGATTGACGAGCCGCTGCAGGCGTAGGGCCTCCGCCAGGTCCCCAGCCTGGAAGCAGTCATATATCCGGACGAGAACCTCCGGTATGAGATTGGCGGTAGCACAGATGGCACCAACGCCACCGTAGTGCAGGCTTGCCAGGACCAGCGAGTCCCGGCCCATAATAGCCCAGAACTCATCCGGGCATTCGCGGATGTAGGCGGCGAATTGCTGCAAGTCACCGCTGGAGTCTTTAATGCCTCTGATGTTGGCCTGGTCTCTTGCCAGACGAGCGACCAGCGCCGTGGGCAGTGGGTTGTTGGTCCGCGCCGGGTTGCTGTAGAGCAGCACCGGAAGTTTGACCGCTTCCGCGGCCGCGGAGAAGTGATCATACAGCTCCGCTACGCTGGGCGTAATAAAGCAGGGAGTAAGAATGGAGACATAGTCGCAGCCCGCTGACTCTGCTGCCCGACAGAGATTGACGACATCCCTTGTCGTGTTGGCCCCGGTGCCGGCGCCCACCGGCACTTGCCCAGCTACATGCGTACTGGCAACCTCAAAGAGGCGGATCCGCTCCTCCACGCTCATTGCGTATGCTTCGCCCGTGCTGCCCGAAACGAAGACAGAGTGCACCCCGCCCTCGATCACAAAGTCCAGCATCCGACGTACACCATCTACACATACCTGTTCATCTTCGGCGAAAGGGGTTATCAACGCTGGGATAATTCCGTGAATCTGCACGTCGGGCACCTTCTCGCTAGTCTGGTTTGGGTCGATTCATCCAAGGGTGTTGACCGGGTACTGCGGCGCTTGACCGGCCAGCACGCGCACGATGTCCTCGGCAACCAGGGACATTAACCGCAACGCCTCGTCGGTATGCGCCGCCATATGCGGCGTCACGATCACATTCTTCAACTCGAAAACCGGCAGATGTGCGGATGTCAACTCCCCCTCGAAGACATCGAGACCAGCGCCGGCTATCTTCCCATCGCGCAGCGCGCCGACCAGAGCCTCATCGTCGACCACACCCCCACGTGCAGTGTTGATGAGGTACGCGGTGGGTTTCATCAGTGCGAGTTGCTCGGCTCCGATCAGATGCTCAGTCTCAGGCACTAGGGGCACGTGCAGCGAGATAAAGTCAGAACTCGCCAGAAGCTCGGGAAGATCGCTACGCCGCGCGCCCAGATTCTGCTCTGCCTCCCTCTGATCCACACGGTCGTAGTATAGGATTTCCATGGCGAATGCCTGTCGGCAGATCTCAGCGGTGCGGTAGCCAATGTTTCCTAGGCCAATAATCCCCAGTGTCTTGCCGTAGAGCTCCATTCCGGCAGGATGGTGCCGCGCCCCCCAGCATCCATCCCGGAGCGCTGCGTCCGCCGTCAAGATGTGCTTGGCGAGGCTGAGCATCATACCTACCACATGTTCCCCCACTGCCTCCCGGTTGGCTTTTGGTGTATTGACTACCCAAATGCCCCGCTCGGTGGCGGCCTGAACATCAACGTTGTCCACCCCTACCCCGTGACGCCCGATGACCTTTAAGCGAGGAGCCGCGTCCATAATCCGCGCGCTAACGGCACCATAAGCACGTATTACTATCCCATCAACATCTGCCACACATCTGAGGATTTCGTCATCACTGGTATCCGGTGCCAGCACCACCTCGGCTCGCTGCCGCAACAGATCCATTCCCGCGGGGTGCATTGGCTCGTAAAGCAGTACTTTCATGGGCAATACTCCTCTCAGGAGGGCCGCTGCGCCCTCAACATTGGCCGCTTATGCCGTTGGCTTCGGGGAGACGAGCCCGATAGGTGAGGCGGTCCAGCAGAGCTGCCGAAGCGGCCTCTCCTACCAACGGCTCCACGTTGCGCTCCAAGCTGAGGGCTACTTGTATCCAGCCCTTGCTCACCTCCAACAACCATGCCTTTTCCAGATCCTGTGCCGTGGTACTTCACTTGCATGCCTTCCCGTCACCCTACCAGTTCTTCCAGGCTGAGGCCAAGTTCCGAAGCCAACTCGGTCACGCGGTCCCAGGTCATCTCTGGAATGGCGATGCCTTCTCGCTCTCTTGTCTTTCTGGCCCGAAATTCGGGCTCGCCGGGATATAGTATTTCGCTGGTTTGGGAATCAGTAGGCACTTTCTTGATCTCCCTAAGCAGCTCATCAGCCTGTCGCCGGAACTGCTCGAGAGGTACAAATCTCTCGACGTCGATGACCACCATCAGGACGCCGTTCCCCCCGGGAAAGTCCAGCGAGTATGCGCAACCGTATCCGGTTAGGATTCCACCGAGCATCTCCACGAGCAGACTGAGACCGTAACCTTTGTAGCCACCGAAGGGCAGCAAAGCGCCCCCTCTTTCCAACAGATCGTTCGGATCCGTCGTTGGGCGACCATCTTTGCCCAGAATCCATCCTTCGGGGAGGCTTTCGCCCTTGTCTCTTGCCAGGCTGGCTTTGCCAGCGGCTACGATCGAGGTGGACATATCCATGATAAGAGGTGTCATCTCGCCTGCCGGCAGGCCCCAAGCCAGAGGATTCGCCCCCAAGAATCGGCGTGTACCACCGTAGGGGGCAGTCACCCCCCCGCCTCCTTCGGGTCCGGAATTGCACAATACAATACCAATTAGACCTTGGTCCACAGCCATCTTGACATATCCCCAGAGCATCCCAATATGGTTACAGTTGGTCACCCCTACGACGGACACGCCCGCCTGTCTTGCTGTCTCAATCGCCATTTCCATCGCCTTCGTGGCCGTCACGTACCCGAAGCCTTGTTTGCCATCCAGGAGAACAGTGGCCGGACCTTCTCTCACCACTTGGACCTGCGCATGGGGATCGATTATACCGGTCTTGACCTCATTAGCGTATCTCGGGACGGATATCAAGCCGTGCGTGTCGTGGCCATAGAGATGGGTGACTACCGTGTAATTACTCACGATCTCCGCAACTTCGGCGGGCGCCCCCAACTTCTCAAATACCGCGAAAGTCAACTCTTTCAACTGACTGGCGGTTACAACTGGCATAGTGTCACTTCTCGGTTCTGGATTGAGATCTGTGATATACCGAGATCCCCAATTATCTGGGCAATTTGGAGCTAAAGCGTCCGGATAATTCTGGGGCAGAGTTAGCGTACGTGGATAGTAGAGGACGAGGCAGCCACTTGCTAACTAATGCAGTAGCGGAAGTAACAAGTGCTTGCCTAGGGCAATACTTGCACGACTTTGACGTCCGGCAAGTACCAGCGACGGGTTCAACAGACACGACCTCTTGCATTGTTTCCCCGTATGTGTTGTCCTCTTGAGCGGTGTGGCGGAAGGCCAAATTCACCAATGGGTGGCCACTGGGGCCGTTTTGTCCACCACGGAGGCATTTTGCTGCCTGGCGCGCGCGAGTAGCCCACTGGGGCTGGTCGATCCGCTGCTCAAGTCAGTTCAGGGACCGTGTTCACTATACCGTGCCGGCCCCAATTAGTCAAGGCTGAGCGCCTGTGTCCACCACGCAAGACTATGAGGTGCCAGAGGGGTTAGGCTCGGTCCGATATCAGTAAAACTGAGGCATACTGGCCCCTGGAGAGGCTGGCACTTCGGGGGAAGCGCGGTTGCAAATGATTGATGATGACCGGTGCTGTCCACCACGGTGTGGTATAATGTAAGTTGATATGGCTGACTCATCGAACAAGGATAAGCGAGGCCAGTATAAGCCCTATCGCGGCCCGAGGGGAACGCGGCTGTATTGCCCTCGGTATGCTGGCAGGAGCGTCGTCGTGGGTGACGGCCTGGTTGCCTTTACCGACTTTGGCTTTCTCATCGGTGTCATCGAACGCCCGGCTGGCAATGCTCTTCGAGAACCACAGGCATTAACCAAAGCTGAACGCCGGCACTTCATGGAAGAAAGAGGTATGGTGGAATTGACGGCAGCGGAGGCTCGGCGGGCTCCGCTGAGGCGCGAGAACCAGCGGCGCCGGGAGGCATTCGTGGAGAGCGTGAGGGAGGCAAGCTTGCCCTCAATTTAACGACGCGCTACCGCGGTGCCCGCGTGGACGTAGCGGTTCACCGTAGTGGCGTCCTCATGGCGAAGGAAGCGGGCGATAGTGCCGAGGTCCACGCCGGCCTCGTACATCTGGGTAGCCGCGCCATGACGCAGACTGTGCACCGTGTAGCCCCTGTCCTTCAGGCCGGCTCGCTCTAGCAGACTGCGGAACAGACGCCAGCAGGCCTTTTCATACAAAGGATACCCGGTGCGGCTGGTGAATACATAGTCGTGATCCCCGTCGGGCCTGACTGTCAGCCAGCGGACCAGATAGGGGCGCAGGTCCGAGAGGATAGGAATCTTGCGGCGCACCCTGCCCTTGCCCAGCACGCTCATCTCATCGCGTATCAGGTCAATGTCGTCAAGGCGCAGGTTCATCAATTCCGAATAGCGGAGGGCAGCCCGCAGATAGGTGGCAAAAATGGCCCGTTCGCGATCATCGCGGCAGGCCGAGAGCAGGGCTACTGCGTCCTCGGGAGTGACCCATTTGGTCTCTTTGTTCTTTGTGCGCGGGCGCTTGATGGCGGTGACGGGATTTGCCTCTATTTCACCGTGTAGCCAAAGCCAGTCGAAGAATGTGGACAGCGCGGACAGTTTCCGGGCGACAGTTGCTGGTGTCACGTGCGCAATTGTCTGTCTGTACTTCTGAACTTGGGCAGGTTCAATGTCGCTCAGCGAACAATCTGGGAAGTAGGCAGCCAGGCATTGGGCGAATTGCCGCAGATCACAGCCATAGCTCTTCACAGTCAGCGGAGAATACTCGGTGCTGCGCTTGAGGTAATGAAGGAAAGCGTGCATCTGTTCGCGAATCTTGCTAAGCAATTGACGATCGGTGTTGCTAGATGTGCTTGCAGCCCTCTTCATAATATACCCCAACGTAGATACTGGCCATGTGCGTAACGGTGTGAGTATATTATAACAATGTAGGCTGTACATGTCAAGAGATATTTGGTATTATTAGGTTGCTTTTTGAGTATACTACTGTAAGCACTGGAATTAGCCTGATGGAAATCGCAGAGCGCCTCCGCAAAGTTCGAGAACAGCTTGGTTATACGCAGCGCGAAGCTGCCCAGAGGGCTGGAATCCGGTTTCAGTACTTATCAAACTTGGAGAACGGCCGGATTGCCAACCCATCTGTGAATACCCTGAAGAAAATAGCCGCTGCCTACGGTATGGGCGTGGATGAACTTATCGGGCAGGGGGTATCACCCGGGGCAGAGGAGCTTCCCGCAGGGCTACGAGAGCTACTTGCGGATCCGGATTGGGCCGAACAGATCAGCCCCTATTGGGTAGAAACGCTTTTGCGAATTAAGCACGTGGCCAGGGGTCTGCAAACCAAGGAGGAGTTTCTGGAGGCGTTCCTCGCGCTGCGACGTATCTTCGCGGATTCGTAATTAGTCGTATCAGGCGGACACCCTAAGACTGCATCCGTCCTGTGCGGTCGTCACGTTGACTGCCACCACTTCACAAACTCCCGGAGACCCTCGTGTAGCGGGACCTCCGGCTGCCAGTTGAGCAGTCGGCGGGCCTTGGTTATGTCGGCATGGGTTTGGCGCATATCGCCAGGTTGGGGCGGCAGTTGGTCAATGGTCGCCCGCTTGCCCAGGACCTCTTCTATGGCGGCGATGAGTTGGTTGAGGGTAATGGGATTATCGCTGCCCAGGTTGATGATCTCCCACTGGATATCACCATCCAGAGCCGCCAGTATTCCTCGAACAATATCTGCGATGTAGGTGTAGTCACGCATAGAGGTGCCGTCGCCGTACTTGGGAATGGGCTGATCAGCCGATAGCAGGCGCACGAATTTGTTTATGGCCAAATCGGGGCGCTGGCGCGGCCCATATACAGTAAAGAAACGAAGACACACCACAGGCAGATTGTACAAGCTGTGGTAGGTGTAGCAATAGGTTTCGCCGGCGACTTTGGAGGCGCCGTACGGAGAAATCGGCATGGTTACCGGCTGATCCTCAGAGAAAGGTACTTGAGCGGCGTGGCCGTACACTGAAGAAGACGAGCCGAAAATGAAGCGCTGTATCTTTGCGCCGCGGGCAGCTTCGAGAAGGTTGATTGTGCCCTGAATGTTAGTGCGTGCGTACCCCACTGGATCCTCCAGTGACGGCCGCACTCCCGCCTTGGCGGCGAGGTGGATGATGACCCGAGCATCGTGTTCAGCCAGGAGCTCCTCTATCAGATCGTAATTGCAGATATCGCCTTCGGCCATCGTGAAGCTGGTACCGGCTTGCTGAGCAGTGGTCTCGATCTCCTGGACATTGCGGTGCTTTATTGCTATGTCATAATAGGGATCGAAGTTGTCTATCCCCACTACCGGGGTTCCCTGTCGCAGGAGCGCCTCGGCAGTGTGGGAACCAATGAAGCCAGCCGCGCCGGTCACCAGTACCGCGTCAGTAATCATCGCGTCACCTCGGTTATTCGTCAGGTTCGATGCGGGAATACTACCTCCCATAAGCATATTGACCGCAGCGGCTGACGATTCCTTCGCCAGGCACACTGGCCGGCTACCGTCAACTCAGCGATAGCAAGAGGAGATTGAGGCGCGAACGAGAATTAGATGTTATAATCAGTATGGCGATAGGCATAAGCCGGCATTGCAAGAGATTGTTGCACCGGACCGCGGTGTTGTGGATGAAGCCGAACCGGCAAGACATTCGTGCCAATAGACAAGCAGGCGTGAACAGCGACCGATGGAAACGGTTGGGCTGGTGGCTGGCTGCAGCCCTGCCGACATTTGGAGCTTTACTGCTGCTGCAATTGGAAAACATGCGGCCACCACAGTTGAGTGAGCGCTGGGACGTCTCGTCGATATGCCTGCTGTCGTTGGGAGCATTCGTAGCAGTGGTGGGCATAGCAAGGGTAACCACCGCGATTGCCCAGGGACGAGGAGCTTTGAATGCCGCACAGCACAGGTTAGCAGATGGTACGCGGCATGCGGTACTATTGGAAGCTTACGAAACCCGCCTGCGCAGCGGCTGGCTCATACTGTTGGGCACCGGGTTGGCGGTGTTAGGTGGATGGTTAGCATGGTTGGCAGTTGCTGAGATGTGAGCGGCTTGTGAGAGGGCCCCGGGGCCAGCGGCTGGAGGCTGTCGGTTCTGTATATTGGCGCCCTGTTTTTGTGTAGAGTTCGATGGGCCATCACAGATGGCACTTGCGAAGGCTCTGTTACTGTTGGGTTTTGCAGGTATAAGGGCGTCGTGGCAGGAATTGGTCCCTGAATGAGTCAGCGATGGCGACACATGCTCCGAAGTAACTGCAAATCCAGTGACCTCGGAACTCGACCGGCAGGCCGCGGCCGCCAGTATGCCGTGATCCCGAATGGGGGAGGATTCATGTTGACCTATTGTCCTGGCATAGCGAAAGGATGGGTTCTATCATGAGGGTCCGCTGGCCTTGGATAGTCGTAGGGGTCCTGGCAGTGTTGGGTGCGGTGGGTGTGCGGATGGCGTCTAGGGGGGAAAGGCCGCGGTTCTTGACCATACACGAGGCTGTTCGGGAGGGAGATCTGGCGGATGTTAAGTATCATCTGGAGCATGGATCAAGTGTGAATGAAGTGGATGAGTCGAAATACAGTCTTTTGCATTCCGCAGCTGCGTACGGTCGGCCCCGGATAGCAGACTACTTACTACAAAAGGGCGCCGAGGTCGATGCCAGACAGCAGGACATTACGCCGCGCAATTACACGCCGCTGCACTTGGCGGCCTGGGAGAACAGCACTGAAGTGGCGCGGCTGCTGTTGAGGCATGGGGGGGACCCAAACGCGCGCGATGAAGATGGCTATACCCCGCTACATTTGGCTGCCAGGCACAACAGCGCCCAAGCGGCGGAAGTGCTTCTGCAAAGCGGAGCTGACGTCAATGCGCAAAACGACGAGGAGGACACCCCGCTGGCTGTTGCAGTGAAGTGGGAAAAGTTGGAGGTAGGCAGAGTCCTGGTTCAGTACGGTGGTGTAAGGCGGAGCGGCCGGCGAGGACCAGCAGTCCGATAGACATCGGGAGCAACGTTTCTACGACAGTTGGACGTCGTAGGTGAGACAGCAGCGCTTTGATAGCGGTGCCGCTGCACAAGGGTGCGACGGTCATTCTGCGTATGCCAATGCACAGTAATCTGGACGGACTGCCAGCAGTGCGACCCTTACGGCGGCTAAAGCGAAGGCGGGTCAGGGACGCCCATGTCTTCGGGGATTGCTATGATTGGCTCAGATAAGTCAGTGGCTGCTCCCCCAGTTACGTCGCAGTGCATCGGCTCGCCTGTGAGCAGGACGTAAGGATCAGGCAGCGTCACGACGATGAGCTGCTGCTGGCCAGCGGGGACGTCAATGACTGAAAAGTGCCCATCGGAGTCCGAAATACCGGTTTGATTGGCTATAGTAACCTCGGCGCCTTCCAATCCGTGGAGATCACCGTTGTCAATGTCCGATGCCATCACAAGCCCGGTGACAGTACCGAGTTGAGCGGGATCTGCCGGTGAACCGCCTCCGCCGCCGCACCCCGCGAATCCAACCAGGACCATCCCCAGTATAATTGCAAGCATAGCTGGATGAATTGTAGGTTGCATCTGTGTTCTCCTTTTCATTGCTAATACGTTGCCGACCGCGAACAGCGCTACAACCGCCGGCACGCCAGCTATCGCAGCATGACTCTGGCGGGCACGATACTGCGTACGCGCTGACCGTTCTGCGCTTTCGCCTCGATTGACACTAAATAGAGACCGTCGGGCACACGGCTTCCACCTTGACTGCGCAGGTCCCAAGTGTGCATGCTGGTCCCCTCAGGAACAACCCGGTCGGTGCAGAGTCTTTTGATCAACCTCCCCGCTATGTTGAGGACTCGGATGCTTACGCTGCAGGGCTTGCTGACCGAGTAGGCCAATCTCACGGCAGCACCCGTTGGATGCGCCGATGCCGTAGAGATCACCAAGCCCCCGTCGTCGCGAGGAGCAACGCTGAGCCGGAAATGCCGCTCGGTGAGACCATCGTTATTGCTCCGGAACGTGTAACTGGTTATCGTGCGCGCGTACATAGTCAGCGAGGCGTCTCTATCCTCGAGCATGAGCGATAGATCCGCGGGAACCTGGGTCAAGTCAGGCAGTGATACGCTGACCTCAGCATCACAAATGCCAGTAGATACCACGAAGTCCCAGCTAAAGCTGCCGCTACTGCCCGGTCTGAGGTCGTGCGCTAACCGGCGATCCCCACTCCCGACGAAATAGACGTCCACATTATCCGGCACCGAAGGAGGATTGTACATTTGCCAGGTCGCTTCGGTCCCGGTAACACCAGCCAGAGATGACAAATCAGCACAGTCAGCGGCCCGAGCCACTATCGGGATCGTCCAACCGGCATGCTGTGGCTCGTCCTGCTGGTCTGCTGCTTGTGCTGAGATTCCCGTTGGTGGCTCAACGATCAAGATCCCGCTGTCAACGGCGCACAGCCAGAGGCCCTCCCCAGTCAGTATCGAGGTGCGCGCCACGTTCATTCCACCGTCGGCAGTCACCGCTCGGTAGGAATTGACTTCGGAATCGTAGACGAAGCCGTAGGGACGGATGTTCGAGGTGTGTGTCAGAAGGTTGGCGAACGGTAGTTCCTCGTTAAATGGATTGGCCACCATGTTCCAACCTGGCGACAGTTCCACGCCTTCGAAGGGAGCCGCAGTGCCCACCCGCTCTCCCGCGATCTGCAGCTCTCGTGCCTCGCTCATGTGCACGAAATAACCCTTGCTGGGTGCCATTGCAAGAAACTCCCTGGTGGCAGGACCAGCGCCCGGATTGGGGGACACGTACTGTAGTGCAACTGGATCCCACCGTCCGACGGAAGCCTCATCAAACACAGCACCCGGGCTATCCTCACCCAGGGGGGTGCACGGGAGTCCAACCAGCGACAGGCCAGCGGGAACTGCTAGCGTAAATATACTGCCCCCGACGAAGTCGACTCCTGTGCCGCTGCCCTCACCAGACCCCACGCTTGTCTCGGCACTCTCGGGGACAAATCCGTATGCAGCCAATGCTGGCGTAACGGCGTAGGTCCCAGCGATCAAGCCCTCTATGGTATAGCTGCCATCCGCAGCGGTGGTGGTCAAATGCCCGTCGGCGGTTACTTCTACTCCTTCCAGGCCACTGCCCGCGCTGGTCACAGCACCCGAGATTGAGTAGGTCTCCTGGCTAGCGGTGAAGTCAACCGCGCTCGCGTCGCCCTGGCTCTCGTTGACGGTAACCTCCTGACTGGCCGGCTCGAAAGTGTATTC
>SDBS01003435.1_pt1 | contig 15576 bp, 15 predicted proteins | sample 2277091 | NCBI WGS metagenome assembly SDBS01 (sample SAMN10404972, study PRJNA504765) | marine sediment metagenome | isolation source: marine sediment core GS10_PC15, 163 cmbsf | place: Arctic Ocean: Southern Knipovich Ridge | collected 2010 | reverse complement strand
TAGTCAAGGTGGAAGCCCGTAAGGGCTGATACATTTATAGATTAAGACCTTGACTAATTGGGGTGCTGGCTAAAATGGGAAAAGTGAGAAATTAGGGTTTTTTTGCGAGCGGATGGGGGGACAAAAAGGTTAATTTGGCAATGTAAGGTATTAGTATATAATTAATATTCAGGAAAAAATTCGGTCATTTCTAATAAATAACCGTGTTGTTCTGATGGTTCACAAATTATCTTCCTCTGAATGAACTGGGGGTTCTATACCCAAGAATTCCCTGTATATTCTGTCTTTGTATTCTTTCCCAATTTCATTGACTGCGCTAATAAATGCTCCATAGGTTCCCATGCCCCCAATTTTTTCCCAGAACTCATTTCCGATTAGCACTACTTCATCGTTTTTCATATCAAACCAGCGTCCAGGAAAGCTCCACGAATAATCAGCGCGCTTGCCATAAGGATTATAGGGCAAAGCAAAATAGGCAGCATCGACTTGCACAGGGTCCATACTATACAACTTCAACACCTTTTCCTTACTTACTTTTGTTTGATCACTATTTGGCAGGGGAGCCTTTAGTTCAAAAGCATAGTTTTTGCCGCTCTTTCTGTCCTCCGCATAAACATCGGAAATAACAGTGGTGGGAATAAGTTTTTGACTCCTACCGTCCAAAATATACCTTAGTTCCTTTTGCCAATTCGGCTTAATCTTTTGTTTTCCTTTTTCAGTATGTTCGAGAGAATCCAGAACCCGCTGTATTCTACGCAATCTCTCAGCATTCACTGTCCCGGCTATACTGCGTCTCTGCACGCCGTAACCCAAACCCTCATTAGCTGCTACAACTGCCAGCTTCTCCCATACCGCGCCAAAAGGCGTCACGAATCTTCTCTCAAAATGTGATCCCTTGAATATTTCATCGGGAACGAGGGCAGCATACAGAGGTTTCTTCGCTCTATGGGCTTCCTTAATAAATGGATCTTTGACCAAAACGTTGTGCATCACCACATCCATCATTGATTTAATGACAGATTGGATAGCTTTTTTCATTCTCCGTTCTTTTGTCATATTCTTTGCCAGATTAAGACACTTTCATAGAACGCACCGTTTCGCCTACCGGTGCGACGATTTACATGGCGCTCAATTTTATCGACAAACCTAAAACCAACTTTAGATGGGTCGTAGAGATTGTTTTTGTCATTCACAACAATAGCCATAATTCCACCTCTGCTCATAGCATCTCTGGTATGTTCTAACACTTGATTTATTCCTTCGCTGTATTCTTTCCTAGCTTCGCGTGATGAACCCTTCTTAGCCGGGCCAATTTCTCTTTGCTCGTTGTTCTCCAGCCCGAGTAATTCATAGGCGTATTTGTGTTGGTCGTGGTAATCAATCAATCCTACATAAGGAGGCGATGTGAAAACCATATCAATACCCTTTGGCAAGTTAACTTCTCTTGAGTCCCCGTGAATTACTTTGATATTAGCACTTGTTCTAATTTGATCGTATTCCTTAATTCTTCGAAACGCATCTATGGTATAGCGGTTCAGGAATTTATGCGCCTCTTGAACCGGCTTGCATGTTCTACTGTGCTTGTGGCAGTAATACGGCTCTCGTTGCGGTTTCTTGGGAAAATCTAGGTCGTAGTGAGCAACTAGTCTTGCGGAACGTGCCGAACGACAGAGGATAATCTTCAACAGATCCTGGTATGTATAGTCTCGGATTAAACGCAAGTAGCACTGAAGTTCTTTTCTGGCTTGGTCTGCGTACCACTGATTGAGATATTCACTGTCAGTTGTGGACGATTCGGCAATTTTTTCGTCTATTGAAGGCTGCTTTTGGTATTTAGATAGCTTCTCGAGAACGTCGTAAATCTCTCTACTTAACAGCCCGGTATCATACTTACGAGTTTTTACTCTTGAAAGGAGGACATTGAAAACGGAAATATCTGTCCCAACCGAGTCAATGCCTAGAGCATTTGCTTCAACCATAGTCGTGCCGGAACCACAGAAAGGATCATAAACAAGTTTAGGCTTGAACTTTCTCAAGAAGATTTCAACTAACTGTGGAATGAATTTACCCATGTAAGGGTGAAGTCTGTGAACATGTTTTGTTCTTAACTTTTCGGGTAAATCCCTTTCTCGCCAGTTAAGATTAATAGAATGCAAATCAGTACTTGGATTTACACTCAAAAAATCAGTAAAAGGGGTTCCCTTATATTGTTGCGCGATCTCCTGAGTTATTTTGTTATTGTCTGCGTAATATAAAGTGTTCTGCATATTGGTTGTTTTGGAATTTAATGTTACTCCAAAATTCCAGGCATTTACCACAAACTGACCTGCCCCATTAATTATACCACTTGTTAAGTTAGAGTCAACGGAATAATAGCCTCGGGAGCAGGTGGCCGGTATTTTAAAGCACTATGCGGCCTTACCTGATTGTATTCCTTACGCCACTCTTCAATCAATATACTTGCTTCAAGCAATGTAGTAAATATCTCCCGATTAAGAAGCTCATCTCTTAGTTTCCCATCAAAAGACTCTATATATCCATTCTCCCAAGGGCTCCCTGGCTCGATGAAGAGTGTTGTGACTTCTAGATCATTCAACCATCTGCGCACAGCCCTTGCAGTGAATTCAGGACCGTTGTCGGAACGAATGTGTTCAGGAACGCTCCTGAATAGGAACAGATAGAATACTTGTTCGATAATGGTCTGAGAGGTAATCCTACGATCAACCAAAATGGCCAGGCACTCTCCTGGTGTACTCATCGATGATAGTGAGTATCCTGGCCTCTCTCATCAGCTGTTCTTGCCATCATAAGATCATAGCTCCACACATGGTCCTTATATTCGAGATCTTGAGCCTCGTGTAGGAGTCATCATTCAGCCAGAGCCTGCCTCGTTTCGGTTGCTTTTGTGGCACCTTGAGCCCTTCCCTTCTCCAGATTCTCTCTACCCTCTTGTGATTAACTTCCCAACCTTCCTGATTGAGTAGTGGTGTTATTCTGCTATACCCATATCTACCATATCGTGTTGTTAGTTCAACGATACGAGCTACTAATCTTTCCTCATCATCTTTGATGTGTAGACTGTGACGCTGTGTAGTCCTGGCCTGTCCCAATACCCAACATGCCCGTCTTTCACAAACTGTCAGATTCGTACACACTCGGAGTACTAGTTTACGTCTCTTTGACGGGCTTAGGAGTTTCCCCGTGATGCCTCCTTGAGGATTGCATTATCCAGAGAAAGATCTGCTACGAGTCTCTTAAGTCGAGAATTCTCCTTCTCAAGCTCCTTAAGCCGTTTGACTTGTTCAATCCTCATGCCACCGTATTCTCTGCGCCAGCGGTAATAGGTTTGCTGAGTAACTCCTGTCTTCCTTGTCGCTTCACCTACGGTGGATCCTTGACTGAGAAGGACTTCTGCTTCCCGGAGCTTCCTAATAATTTGCTTAAGGTCTGTAGCTTCTTCTGACCATTCAATCCCCCTTTCTTTGGTCCTCACTCTAACATTATACCTGGAGCAGTTTTTGGGGGGCAGGTCATACCATTTTGACTATGTGTTACTTCTTTTATGTATCGGTGTGGCAGGAGTACTCACGGCCAACTTTTCATTGGCAAAGTCCGCGCCTTTTCCTACTCCGACTCGCATTTTGTGTGACACCAATCCTTGACTGCCTCCTTGACGACCTCAACAAGGGCATTGGTGGGAGACATAGGGTCTCCACAGATGTTGCAGGGAAGCATCCTGCGGTATCTCTTCAGCATTTCTTTTGTTTCGGCCAGTTCTTCATCTAGTTCTTCGAATTGCTCTTCCATTGCCTCCGCACTAAGCAACAGTTCTCTCACATATTCTGAGATGAGTCTGTCTTCCTCATTAGCTTTTCTCGCCATTCGCTCATAAAGAGATACAGGAAGGCGTAGCCCTATATACCGTGAAGATGGTGATTTGTGAGATGATCTTGACATCTTCTCCCTCCTTTTAGGTGTATTTGCCTGGGTTCCCAAGCGTCGTCATTTCTTCAAGCGTTGGCTCTTCTTTCATGATTGCTCCCGTTTTAATGGCTTCTGAATGCTCCAGGTCCTGGCTTCCTCCGGCGACTCCTGGTGAACTGTTTGCCGCGCGAATCACTTCTCTCTCCTCGCGAAGGTCGTCAGTCTCTTTCAGTCCAAATTGCTCCGCACGAGTTCTTCTTACATCCCTTTGTCCCCACACTGAGAAGAGAGGTCTTTCTAGCGAAACATTCGTGAAAATCGTTAAATATCAACCCCAAGAAAGAAGGCCCCGGGAAATCTTGGGAGACGTATTCGAGGGCAAGGGAAGCGCCTCGGAGTACCTTTCCAAGTATTACGAGAAATTACCGGGAGCCCTTTTTCCGAGAGTTCTTCTTGAGCCACTCAACCACATCTCCCTCGTAGTACACCCGCTCGTACCTAGTCAGCTCTATATAGGGAAGTCCTCTTTTGTTTCGTAAATGGGCGAGCGTCTTCTTGGAGATGTGCAAAAGTCTTAAGAGCTCTTCCTCTGCGATTATCTCCTGAAATCCCATCTTGTTCCTCCTCGGTCAGTATGTTGAAGACGAACTCCGCAAGACTGCAGGGTATGTTATCCTCCGGGTCATAGGTCTCAGAGACCAGTCTCAGGGGATCGATGCTTTTGCCTTCCGGCCTCCTTCTTCTCGGTAGCTCGCGAAGTCTTTTCTCTTGGGGTGTTGGGTCAGAACCTAGAATCACCTTCCTTAGGAGGTGGTACAGGTCGGCCTCGAGGAAAAAGGCCTGGTGGATATCCCCGCCTAACCGGAGGTACTCGTCTCTAGCTAGGATTGTAATTCTTCTTCGGCTGCGAACGCTCGTCCGCTTAACCCTCTTGATGTGAAACTTCTCCTTCACTCGCTTGAGATGCTCCACGAACTCAGATGTATCAAAACCTTTTTCTTTCATCCCCAATATCCGTACACATTCCCCCTCTTTAAGTTAAGGGGAAATGACACGCCAAAATGTCTACCGTCCTGACGTAGAACTGACCCTCAAAGCGATACACAGATGTTTTTACTTCGAATTTACTTTGGAAACTTCTTGGGTGGGGCTTCGGTGTTAGTGAGTGAGTGGGATACTATCCCAACGGTACGGTAGTGAGTATGACGTCTGTGCAACTATTATAATAGGACGCCCCGGAAGCGATATACCCCCGCATACCACTCGTCCCATAGGTGGCTGTTAGGACTTTGAGACATCGGACTTGACGTTCCTTTTTTGGAGACTAAGATACCTAGTGGGAGAAGAGCCTTACCGGGTAAGTTATTCGTTTTGAGAAAAGACCCGGTTGACTCTAACCGTCCATTTTTAATAGTTTCTAAGGAGCGAAGAAATGTCGAGATCCTTAGAGAAGGTGAAGGGAGTTGAATATAAGATTCATCGTGTGACTGTTGATGCGAGAGAAGGCAAAGAAGCTCTCCTCCCGATGCCCCAGAAGGTTGACGGCCTACCTCTTGAGAGCTTTCTTCTCCTCGACTATTCTAAGACACTTCCTAACCCAAAGCTCGAGCATATCGCGTTGCTCGCCCTAGACTCAGCGTATGATTCTCATTGCTTCCGTTACCTTCTCAGAAGGCGGAAATTCAATCTTATGAGTCTTTCCCCCCGACACAACCCTTTTTTCGAGAAGAACCCCCTTTTCAAGGGGCTTAGAGAAATGTCGCATCCGGAACCAACAGGAAATGAAGTGCTGAATAGTGTTTTCAGGCTACTCGCCTGGGGCAAATCATCTGAGTCCACCGAAGACCTTTTCCACAGGGCTCTATACGTTCACCCCGAATGGTTCCCCACGGCTTACTCGAAGGAGAACCCGCTTGAGTTTATCCAAAAGCTCCAGGAAGATTTCTTGCTAGAATCTAATAAAGAATTTCTCGAGACAGTGGAGCCAATGGAGAAGTTCTTTAAGAGTTTCACGGCCAGACATTGGGGGATCATCCTTTACGTTGTGGAGGACTTCCTGTTCTCCATCTACGGGGTGGGGATGCAGAAGGTGTACGAGAGAATTCAATCAGAACTTACCCTGCCGCAGCAGAATATCTTCAAATGGTTCCACTTCCGAAACCCGGCTTACTTCAATAGGATTCTCATCTTTGACCGCTCTCCAGTTCTCTCAGGGTACGCTGAGATGCAACTAAAGATCAGTGGGGCGCTCCGAAACGATAAGTCACAGGAGGGTTTTACTCTCGAGGCGTGGGAGAATATATGGAGAGCCTACCTTGCCTTCTACCCTCATTGGACTTGGTCTGAGCGCGAACGGGAGAAAGAGTATGAAAGGGAGACCCGAAAAAAGGTGAGGTCAGTCCCTTTTGAGGACTGGTCCGCGAAATACCCCGAAAATGGAAAAAAACGTTCCTATCAAGTCAAAGAAATACCTGAGTATATGGTAGACCCTCAGTTTCGGGCACTTGTTGAGGCTGGATATCGGTACGACGAGCCCACTAGCCGACCAAGCACCTCCGAGCTAGCCAAAGCGAAAAAGGCGCCTCGGGCCAAGAGGGCAAAGACGGTCCCTAGGGAAATCTTCCTTTCCACCACTGAGAAAAAGGTTATCTCTTTGGCTGACCGAGGAGTTCGCCAAAAAGACATTGCAAAGAAATTTGGTTACTCCTCTGCCTCCGGTGTATCAAAGAAACTGAAAAGCGCCCAGGAGCTGGTGAAGCTCGCCTGGGAGAATGTGTATCAAGATACGCTCCGCAAAGCCCGCAGATACGTCAGGAAACGTCGTGGGCCAACATCCCAGAAGGACTCACCTGATCTGTACCAGATGGTGCAAAACCTCATAGGAGCTCTGACCAAAGAGATGCCTCCGGGAACATACCCCGATCCCAAAAGAGTGGAAAGGGACATCCTCCGCCTTTTCAGGCCCAAGTAGCCTGCCTTTCAAGCAAAGCATACCCTATCTTACCTTCCCATGACCAAACTAGCCTCTAGATCAACCCCGTCTAGCGCCAAAGATCAAAAAGTTTCCTGCATTGTTCGACAGCACATCCCCCCAAAATCCTTACCCAAAGGGGCTTCTAGCTGTTGAGTCGCCCTGTTTCTTCGTGACATTTCCCCTTAACTAACGAGGATGTTCCAGCGGGGTCAACCCCCCCTGCAATGAATATGCGACAACGACATGAAACTCTCCAAAGAAGGAATAGAAGAATACAGGAACCTGGTTGAGCGGAAATACCGTCTCAAAATAGACCGAGCTCAAGCAGAGCAGGGACTTAGGGATCTCTTGTGTCTCTTTCGGGTCATCTACCGACCGATGAGGAAGATTGACGGAGGAGATTCCGCCAGATATAATGGGTCCAATGAAAACAGATAAGTACTTCATCTACTGTCGAAGGTCCTCTGAGAGTGAAGACCGCCAAGTGGCGAGCATAGAATCGCAGATACGAGAACTCACCCGCCTCGCAGATAGGCTCAACCTTCCTGTCGTCGACATCATCGCCGAATCCAAGTCAGCAAAGGCCCCTGGAAGGAGGGAGTTCAATCGGATGCTTGAGAGGATCCGCCGGGGGGACGCGAACGGAATCATCTGCTGGAAAATCGACAGGCTCACCAGGAACCCCAAGGATGGAGGGGAAATCTCCTGGATGCTCCAACAGGGTCCTATCAGGCATATTCGGACAGCGGAGAGAAGCTACTACCCTGAAGACAATGTTCTCCTCATGAGCGTTGAGCAGGGTATGGCGACCCAGTATGTAAGAGACCTGAGCGACAACACAAAAAGGGGACTCAAGGGGAAACTTGAGAAAGGATGGATTCCAGGAGTTGCGCCCCTGGGCTACCTGAACAACAAACACAAAGAGGACGAACAAGAAATCATCAAGGACCCGGTAAGATTTGTCCTCATGCGAAAAATGTGGGACTTGATCCTCTCAGACAACTACACCATCTCAGAGATAGTTAGAATCGCCAACAGAGAATGGGGTTTTCGGATGCGGAAATTCAAGAAGCAAGGTGGAGGTCCACTTCTTCGGGGGAGGCTCTACAAGGTATTCACGGATCCCTTCTATTGCGGCAGGGTCCGCTACGGAGGAGAGGTGTATCCTGGAAAGCACGAGCCGATGGTCACAGAGGAGGAATTCGAGCGTATCCAGGTGCTAATTGGCAGAAGTACAAGATCGCGCCCAAAAAGGAGACAATTCCCATTCAGGGGAATGATTCGCTGTGGAGAGTGCAATTCTTCCATTACGGCAGAAGAGAAGCAAAAATCGACCAGATCAGGTGTTCACCACTATACTTACTATCACTGTACCAAGAGAAAGCGAGGAGTGAGGTGCTCGCAGCCTTGCATACGGCGGGAAGACCTCGAGCGTCAGATCAAGGAAGGTCTCTCACGGATTTCCATTGATGCGGATTTCATGAACCTGGCCCTCAAGTACCTGGATGAGGCCTGCGATGAAGAGATCAAAGATAGGTCGGCCATCCAGGAGTCACTCAAGCATGCACACGGCGAGAACGAGAAAAAGTTAACCAATCTAACTGATCTCCGGCTCAAAGGATTGATGGACGACGAAGAATACGTGATCCACAAAGAAAAGCTCCTTATTGAAAGGCAGCGGCTGAGAGAGCAAATGGACAAGGTTGAGCACAAGGCAGACAAATGGCGAGAACTCAGTGAGAAGACATTCACCTTTGCTTGCTACGCGAACCACTGGTTTGACCACGGGAGTCTCGAAGAAAAGAACACCATTCTCCGAACCATTGGTTCGAACTTCGTCCTCACGGACCGAAAACTCACTATTGAACTGAAGAATCCATGGCTCATCATTGAGAACAGTCTCAAGCCTATTGCTCACGAAAAAGACGTGTTAGAACTACTCCAAGTTCCCGATTCTTGCGAGGTTGAGCCGGCCGTTGCCTTCCTTAGTTCTGCCCTCCTGGCAGGACGTTGTTAGAACTTTTTCCCAAGAAAATATAGAGATCCCAGTCTACGATATTCCGGTCCCCACAACATGAACTAACCCAAATCTCAGCACTTGTCAATCTGGGTTGGGGGGTTGGGGATATACAAGCGCAGGATCACTTAGTTGAATTGACTATCTACACCTGTGTGCTAAACTTAAGTCAGAACCACTTGAGAGGACGGTGAAGGAATTGGAGTTTTAAGATCACATTATATAAAAAGGAGGATTGAGCCACGGCAAAGAAAGATCTTCTAGTTGTGCATGAGAACAGTGTCGACGACCTACTTCCAAGGCTATCACTCCGTTGACTCTAACTTAACAAGTGGTACTATTATCGGGGACGGGTTGCTCGGGTTGTGGGAAATCTCGAAAGAAAATTCAGGAAGCTCTGGATTCTGGTAACATAAAAGAAATCTCTAATGTGTAACGACTTAAGCGTCTTAAGAGGGCAGGGCTACCCATAAAGGTTATTAGCTAGGAAAAAATGACAGCTTTTTTCGACAACGACGGGGTGCGCGTTGTATAATTATTGTTTGGCGTCACTAGAAAGTAAGAAAGGAATACATTTGAACCTAAAATTTCCTATTACATTCAGAGGACAGGAATGAAAGAGCTGAGAAAATGAATAATATAGGAGATTTTTTGAAATATCTTATAGAGAATGAAAGCCTAGCTACGTTATCTACGAGCCTAGATAATAAGAAAATGCCTGTCCATAGATGGTTCTGTTTCTCGCCTGGATTTTCACATGCTTTGGTGGAAACAGCATTCAATTATTTCGGTCTGGTAGGTAATGATTCATTAGTTTTTGATCCCTTTATGGGCTCGGGAACTACAGGCGTAGTGGGGAAACATCTTGATGTTAACGTAATAGGTAATGAATCACATCCTTTTTTATATAAGATAGCTAAGGCTAAAACCAATCTAAAAGTAAATCACCAATTACTTAAAGAAATTATAGACAGTACATTGGATATTGCCCGCAATAGATGGAAGAACACAAGCTTATCGGATGAGCCAGCCCTTTTGCAAAAATGTTATTCCAAAGCCAATCTTAAGAAACTGGTTACATTGAGAGAATTGTGTCATTCGGAAAAGATAAATGGCAAACATAAATCTTTTCTATTTCTAATGATTTCTGCACTTTTATCGAGATGTGCAAATGTTGGTATAAGTATACCTTATATTTCTTGGAGCTCCAAACGTATCCCTCAAGATCCCTTTGTACTTTTCAAAAAAACTGCTGAAATGGTTGAGGAGGACCTGAATAATGCTCTCCAATGGAAGAACAGCAGCACTGTCAAAATATACCGACACGACAGTAGAGTCCTAAGTAAGAAAATAAAACGGGACAGCATAGACATGGTTTTTACTTCTCCACCTTACTTGAATAATTTTGACTATGGCGAGGCTTTAAAAGTCTATACTTATTTTTGGAAAATAGCGAGAAATTGGAACGATATCACCAAGAGGATAAGAAAGAAATCTATCACTTGCTCTACAACTCACTACAAAAATAGTAAATTTACCTCCGGAGATCCGAAGCAAATGCTTGGTGATGGACTACTTCATAATGCGCCAAAAAGTTCCAAAAAGATTATGGAAAAAGTGAAACAAATTAATAATGCAAAAAATGGGCGTAAAAAAAGCTTTGACATCTTAACTGCCCTCTATTTCAAAGATATGTTTAAAGTCTTAATAGAGATACACAGGGTCTTAAAGGAGAAAGGATTAGCCTTTGTTGTAATTGGGGATTCGGCTCCGTACGGCGTATATATTCCCACAGATTCTTTCTTGGGGGATTTGGCGATTGAATCGGGGTTTTTGAAATACACTCTGGAGACTTTGAGGAACCGTGGTACTAAATGGCTAGACTTGAAACACAGGCACAAATTGAGATTACGAGAAAGTCTTTTAATTCTTGAAAAGTGAATGAACAAACCATGAACCTCCTTCCGATAACTCCTGACAGTGGGATGAAAAAACCTAAATGGAGTTATCTCTATGCTTATAATCTTGGAAGCCTCAGAGACATCTTTGTCTATTGCGCTCATAAATCAAAGATAGACAAAGAGACTCTGTACGGAGATATAGTGCGTAAGATATCTCCCCCCAGGAAACATTGGATAAACAAAAAGGGAAAAAATAAGGAAGACAAAGAAAGATTGATACTGGAGTATGAACATGCAGCAAGATACTTAGGATTAATTAAAAGAACTAATGAGATTATTACACCTGATTTTGATACCTTCGGCAAAGAGAAAGAAATCATTATAGAAGAAAACCAATATAAAGATCCTGAGAACTCACATAGCTCAGCTTCTTTGACCGATAAAGAACAAAAAGCTTTTTTGAAAATAGTCCTCAACTATGAGCGAGCAAAAGATTTTCTATGGTGGTTTATGGATTTTCCTAAGTTTAACAACAGCAATGCGTTCCAAATCCAAGATTTTCGGAAATACGGTAAACCAATTTACATATCTAGCGAAATGGTTCCTGGTAAAAAGGGTAGCGAGAAATTAAAGCGGGATGTTGATAGAAAAATCTGGAAAATTCCTGACAAGTATATTAGACTTGCCAATTCTGTTTTCCCCAAATGGTTCATGGAACTCGGAGTCATAGACAAAGTAACCATTCTACCAGAATTTAGCAATGATAGAAAAATTTGGCATATGTTTTATCCAATAAAGATGAGTACGAAAGAGTTTCTAGAACGCGACTTAGCCAAGTTTTTAGAGTCTACATTCCTAGAGAAGGATGAGGAAAGGACATTATGGATACCTCATCTAGTCTATTTCTTATCCCAGAAATTTCTTTGCCCTTTTAGAGCTGTAAAAATCAGTATAGAGAACCTTCATAAACAGGATTTTGAACATTTTTATTTAGAAAGAACTTCACTGCAAGTCATGAAAGGACACTTAAGATATAAGGAGAATTATATTAAAGTAAACGGTTTCTATCGCTCAACATTACGGATAGCTCGAAGAGGTGTGAGGAATGGACAAGAATGACAAGATTTTTGATGAAGTAACAAAAAGTATAATTAAAGAAATCAAAAAGAGAAAACTCAGGAAGGAGTATGTATTATTTAAATTAAAGTTCAATCCTTTTCCTCCAGCAGGAACTCCGAGGTTCCCCCAATTGCCCCCATTGGACAAGCAAAGCAAAGACAAAATAATAAATTTCATACGTTCCACATATTTTGCAACGGGAGAGAAGGAATATGCCGGTTTGACGATCATCGGCGAATACGGAATGGGCAAGACTCATCTTATGAAGTACATCCAGATAATAATAGATTCGCTATCTGAACATACGGTGAGGGAAGAAAAAGAGGCAAGATTTTCCGCAATTACGTGCTTTATTGATAGGCCAGAAGATTCTCCTCAGATGGTAATTCACAGGATAATCGAACAGATAGGGCTTGATAATATCCGGAAATATCTTGGCAAAATATTGATTGATGAATTCAAAAAATACGGGAATTCCTTTTTTGATAAATTTAGATCAAGACAATCCCTTTTAATAGCTCAGAGAAAATACTGGAAAAGACTATTTGATGAACCCGCTGTCTCTAACTACCTGGAATTTATAAGACAATTTAGAAATATGGGTGGTGATTTAGGAAAACTCCAAGACGAATCAAGAGAGATAATAAAGAGACATATTGTTAAGGACGCCACTTTAGCAGATCATTACCTAGACCTCATTTTTACTGAAAACGAGTCTTCTAAATCCTGGAGCGTTCTAGCCGGGTATACATCAACTCGTGGTATGAAACGTAGGGAAGTCATGTTCTTGAACAGTATTGTAGAGATATTATGTCGGGTTGGTCTTTATCAATTATATGTGTTTGTAGACGAATTCGAAGACATAAGTAAACTTAGGGGTGCAAGTTTAACAAACTACCTTACAGTTCTAACTACGCTTATAAACCGACAAAGGAGATGGGCACTTGTCGTTTCACTAAATCAAGAATCATTGAACACGATAAAGGAAGAATCAGCACCTCTCTATGATAGACTGACTTCTTATGCCATTGCACTCCCTCCCCTCGATCAAAAAAAAGCCGAGCAATTAATAGTTCGATATCTGAATTTAGTTAGGGACAAAGAAAGCAATGCAATTGCTCCTTTTTCCGCCAGCAGCATAAAAAAGATGCTAAATGTTGCTAGGGGTAATTACAGAAGTTTCATTTTGTTAGCCCATAAATGTTTGGAAGTAGCTTTAGAGAGAGGTACATCGAACATAAATGATGAGATCGTAGAAACAGCTAGGGATTTGAGAATCCATGAGGCCAGTAATACAACCATCTGAGTTCAAGTTGCGGTTATTTTTAGACACCAACGTTCTAATCGATTATGTTGAGAACTTTGACAATAATAAGGCTAAGAGTTTTGTAAATTTGGCGAAGAAAGAGGCTTTTCGTAGTATTATAGAGCTAGTAACATCAGATTATGTGTTGTGGGAGTTTTACGGTAATAGAAGAAAAGAGCATTACATTAGGAAGATGGTAAGGAAAAAAAACTGTTCGTTCAAAAGGGCTCACAGAGAAAGTGAAACTTTTAGAGGTGCTGACTCATCTCATATGGAAGACATTGGACATAGAATACAAAAAGAAATCGATCAATTAGGAGAAACAGTCAGTTTTGAATCGTTAGTAGGAAAGAACCCTGATGGTTTTAGTGGAATAATGGAAAAACTGCTTCAGTGTTCCAAGTTTTCATATCAGGATACGATAGTACTTGTCTCAGCCCAATACACAAATTCTCATATCATGGTCACAGTGGATGATGCATTTTCATCTGAAGGAGCACATTTGGATGATTTGGTACAGGCAAAACACGATTTGTCCAAAGACTTCCCACTATTGGAATTTAAGAAACCAGATGATTTTTGTCCGCTGACGTCCGCAAGAAAACAATATGAAAACTGGTTTAAACAGAATACCAAGAGAAAAAGGATAGGAAAGATTATCAACGATTGGAGACGTAAAAACGTTATCGCAATAGAATGTCTCAATAATCACAGAATAGAGGTTGGTGATTGCATATATATTGTCAAATTCTTTGGCCATACTATTTTCAAATACTCATTACCAATAAAAAACCTTTTGGACTATGATACGGCTAATGATGTGCAAAAGGGTAAGAAAGTCACTTTGCGGTTACCTTCAGATTTCCCATATAGAGACAAGAATTGGGTAAACGGGACAATCTATCTTTCTGGATAGTCCGCTTAATCTCAGAAAATTTTTATTCTAAAGTTCTTTTCACCAATTCTCAGACATTTCTGCATACTCAGAACCCTTACACATGTAGCTGTCGTTGGAGTAGAAGATTCCCGTGTTTATGCCCTGTTCCCCTTTTTGGGGAAGGTGCAGGAACCGGTTAACATCAGCATCCGTCCTCGTAGAGTCAAGCTGTTCTTTGACCTCTTTGTCCTCATCAAGGTATTCCAGCCTTACTCTTTCTCTCTCGAAGGTGGACCCCATTGTCAAGACACTAATTTGCCATACTTGAGACACAGTCAAGTCTCTTCTCTTGATTATTGCTACAAAAGTACATCTCAGCTGGTGTTTTATAGTTCAGTGACTGATATGGTCTCTCCTGATTGTAGAAGGCGATATAGTTACCAATACCCTGCCTGGCTTTGCTCACTGTAGCGTAATCATTAAGATAGACCTCCTCATATTTTACTGAACGAGGGAGTCTCTCATTGAAAACATTGTCCATAGCTCTTCCTTTTCCATCCATGCTAATCTGAATACTCCTTTTCTCTAAACACTCAAGAAAGGCTACACTGGTGAACTGGGAGCCTTGATCAGAGTTGAAGATTTGGGAGTAGCAATGTCTAAAGCTTTTCCTAGAGCCTTGATGCAGAAATCAACCTCCAGGGTAATCGATAGATTCCAAGAGAGAAATACACGACTTAGATATCTAGATGAAAAAGAAATAGGAAGACTTTATGATACCTGTGCTGAACACCTTAAACCAATAGTAACAGTGGCATTGAATACGGGCATGCGGAAGGAGGAAATATTGAGCCTAAAGTGGAAGGATTTGAACTTTCGAAGTAGGATAATCTATATATTGGATACGAAGAATGGTGAAAGACGAGAAATTCCAATGAACGATGCTGTTTATGAAACCTTATTGGCTGTGGGAAGAATTCCTGACAGTCCCTGGGTTTTCTGTAAGAAAAGTGGCGAGCGGTACGGAAATGTCCGAAAAGCTTTTGAAGGAGCGAAAAAGAGAACTGGAATAGTTGATTTCAGATTTCATGATTTGAGACATACATTCGCTTCTCATTTGGTGATGGCGGGAGTAGACTTGAGAACAGTTCAGGAGCTTTTAGGTCACAAGAGTTTTGAGATGACTCTGAGATATGCCCATCTTTCTCCAGAGCACAAAAAGGCGGCTTTGGATATTTTGTGTAAGAGACTAGTCACAAATTGGTCACAAAAGGGTACTGCGGAGAAAGTGAGTGAAAAGGGTGGGTCTTGAAAGCCTTTACAGTAGCGGGATTAGCTGGCGCGCCTGGCAGGATTCGAACCCGCGACCCGCGGTTTAGGAAACCGCTGCTCTATCCTACTGAGCTACAGGCGCTCTTTGTCGTATCGCTCAACAATAAGATTAAGACCCTGAAGGGT
>SDBS01003434.1_pt1 | contig 15578 bp, 8 predicted proteins | sample 2277091 | NCBI WGS metagenome assembly SDBS01 (sample SAMN10404972, study PRJNA504765) | marine sediment metagenome | isolation source: marine sediment core GS10_PC15, 163 cmbsf | place: Arctic Ocean: Southern Knipovich Ridge | collected 2010 | reverse complement strand
TTTTTTTTTCTTCTTCTTCTTATATTCTCCCTCTCCATTCTCTTTTTCAGCCTCCGCCTCCTTCCACTCACTTTCACCCCCTCACCCGCACCCACCCCTTCCTTTCTCTCTCTCTCTCTCCCCCTCCCCTACCCCCAGAAGCCGTGTTTTTTTTTTTTTGATCAGATTCCCATCATACACAATGATTTCCATATTTTATTACAAACTGCTATATCCAATTGATGAGTTGTGGCATTGACTGATACATCATTTGATCTGTTGATGAGTAACTTTTCCAATTCAAGTCGCACCGTCATCAGATCTACGTTATGCAAACCTTTGTTTTTCACGGTATCAATAATTGTGTTGATTTTTATTAGGAAAAGAGTGAATAATTCAAAGATGATAAAATCCACTTCAACAAGATCTAGGCTTACACAATTGTCTATGCAATCATATTTTAGTCGGTCAATACACAATCTTGCTTCAGACATACACAATAAGCGATAAAGTAAATTGGCATTTTCATGGTTACCATAAACTGCATCAAGTGCGGTTTGATCTGGAACCTTTATTATATTAGACACAGCCGTGTGAAGATAATTAAGCGGGAAACTCATGTAGCTAGAGCGCTGCTGTATGTCAGTATCATACATCCAAATCTTAATTGGATAAAACTGGAAACGAAGTTGTTGATAAGAATTAAATGGTTTTTCTAACTGTTGTCTGATAAATGGATATGGATAATGCAACACCCCACAGGAATCATGTAGAACACTTGTACTACCTTCGTCATCAATTCCATCCCCGTGCGTGATATCATCTTCAATTAAGCGATTTGGCACATTTAGAAGTCTGCAAAACAAATCTACGGTTTGATTAGATCCTGGATAGATTAACTCGGGATAAGTTGTGATCTGATTGAAGTGATTAATCATTTCTTTACAATTCTTCAACCACTCGAACAACGAATTACACATGTACTTAGGACGCCACAACCGTGTCAACCACACTTGGGACGGCACGGTAATATTTGTCCAGGCGAGTTCTTTTCCTGTTGCTATCCCAGTACGATATAATCTACAGCTATCGAGCGCATGGGAACCTATACGTTTTGGATCAACCATTATGCAATCGTACAACAAATTTCGTCTAAACAGTGGTGGTGGTGGTGATGATGATGATAGTTGTTGTTGTTGTTCTTCTTCTTCTTTTTCATTTTTTACTGATGATGATGATAATGATTGTTCCTTTTTCTTCTTCTCGGATCCAAGTAACTGGTACAATTCCAGCACATCTTTGGAGATCAATGACAGCACAGCATCAATTCCAGTGTTAGTTGTCACGGTATTAGGTTCTGGGCCGTCGTAAGTGACTGTGTACAATTCACAATTGGTTTTCAGGATTTGTTTCATGGAGAAGCAGATTACGAAAGCATTCTTAAGATCAATTGAATTTGAAAGTGGCAGATATACTAAATCCAATCGCAATTTTTTGTTTTGGATCAGTTTTGGTGGTAATCGGCACGGCAAAAGTTGAATATGTTGGAATACTTGCTCATATGTTTCTCGTAGATATTCAAAGAATAAGTAATTATGTTCTATTCCATTCTTATTCTTCTTCAAACAATATTCTTGTTGTTGTTGTTTTACCTGGTTAGTATTCAGCCACTCTGCAAAGTAATCAGCGTGCCGGGACATCAAGAATTTGAATTGATGGGCAAACTCTTTATCCGGAAGTACCAACTTCTGCATGCTATGAATCTCAGGAAAGGTGTCATCATTAACCATTGACGAATGAAGATACACAGATAGTTCAGATCGTTCCACTGATAAGAAGGTCCAGCACGCTACCGATAATGCGTAATTATTCAGCTGAGAGAAAGCTCTCTGTTCCGATTCACGTTCGCAACTGAATTTTATCAATTGCTTTAATTCTATAACTGAAGGTGGACCTCCCTCTACTCCACACCACCAGCATATCAACATGCAGAGCGTCCAGCTAGCGCGCGCTGGATTATCCGGTTGATAAGTAAAGCGAAAGAAGAAACTGTGTGAATCTACCTCCCCGCACAAATCCCGTTTTAATTCGATCAGCAATTCTGCTGGTAAAACTCCATTTCCATATACCCCTATCAAAAACCACTTCTCCAAAAACCGTAGGATGCAAACATAACCTTCTCCATTCGTTTCATTCCCATATATTATTAATCTGTTCTTTATCACACGTCGTCTACACAAACTTCTCAGTCTATGCCTCGAAGTTATATAGAAACAGTTCACGCAACCTGATATACGACTCCATTTGTACAACAGATGATTGCAAATGAAAGGGTGAACAGCCGCACCTCTGGAATTAATCATTTTCCCTACACGCTTGAAAATTTCTTCACTGCTCATGGTGGAACGCAGTCCCAAATTGTTAGGCAATGGTTGATCTCGATAAAGGATTTCACGACACGACTTATTCAATTGAAACAGCTGAATTAATTCTTGCTTTATTTTCGCATATTCTTTTTTAAAATTCTCGAAGCAGCTGCCCAGATAACTCAGCGCTGGATACTGTTCTTCACCCCATACTCCAAGCTTTCTATTGGCAGCGCATATCTTCCTGCAAGCCATTGTGGTCGCGATGAATGATATATTTACATTGCCTTGGTCATTATTATTAGACAACAACAACAATGATGATAATGATGATGATTCGTAATTATTAATTGAATTCTTCATTTTCGTGTCTTTACAATAGTTTAATTCCAGTTGTTCCAAATTACATTTCCGGCTTAAGAGGCCACTGATCAGAATCGCTTCTACGCACTCTTTCTGTGTCTCTTCTTTTGTTACACTTTCTTCAAATACACAATGGTACAGGAAAACCCTGTTGTCTCCTGTCGGATCAAAACGCAATTGAATGACAGCCAGACTCCAAACACTTGTTAGGTGATCAAAGATGGGAATAATTACACAGGAAAGGCCTTGGTTCGCTTTTCCATCTAATGGGAACCAGCTCTGTTGCGAAAAACCATAGCTTAAATTCAAGACTCCTTCTTCTTCTCCTATAAGTTGTTGTTGTTGATGATGATGATTATTTTCTTTCTTAGCGGTGTCATCTTCTTCTTTAATTTTTCCCCAATTTTCAACTTCCTTTGTATTCCAAAGCTGTAGTAGTACTGTGGAACTGCAAGGAGCATCGAAATATCCGCTCAATGTATCACAAAAAAGTTCAGGCTCGATCATTGATTTTTTCCAGAATAAAAAATCATGTATGTTTTTTTTTTTTTGCAATGTGAGAGAGTGTGTGTGTGTGTGTGTATACAAAATGACGTTCATATATGTCTTATTTATACGATTGTAAAATTAAAGAGCCTTAAGAGTGGAGGAAAGAGAGAGAGAGAAAGGAAGAGGAGGAGGAGGGAAAAGTCCATAAAAGGAAATATCAGTTTTTCTAATGATATATTATAAATAAAATTAATTGCAAAATAAAAATTTTAAAATACCGAAAAAAAAAATTAGAATGGGATTTCTTTCTGTTAAGAAGGAAAAAGAACAAAAAGAAGAGAATGAAAAATTTGGTGATGAAAAAATCGAAAAGGAACCATTTCTTCCACTTGAACCTGATAACAATATACAAGATGAGATCAGTGGATTGGGGAACCCTTTTTCATCTGAAATTGTTGAAGAAGAAAAAGTAATAGAATTATACAAATGGATACAATCAGGAATGGAAGAATGTGATGAATCCAGTGTTTCACAAATGAAAGATCAAAAAAATCCCTCAACTCCGCTCAATAAAGTATCCTCCATGCGTCATAAATATCAGTGTTATAAATTTCTGAAATCATACGGCCAACCTACCATTCCGATTAATGTACTGATGTATGGTGAAGCAGCAGCAGCAGCAGCTGGAGGTGGTATGAGTTACACAACAACAACTGATAATGTTGGTGCAGCTTCTATTATAAAAAACGAAGAAAAACAGAATGAAAAAAGTGATGCTGAAAATTTTGAAAAGGAACAAATTCTTCCAGTAGAATCAGAAAACGAGGTGAAAAATGAAGCTGATGATGAAACCTTCTTAAATAAATTTTCATCCGAAAAATGCAAAAATGTAGACAGTATTCCATCTGTTGATCCGAATGATAGAAAAGATGATTTAAATGAAAACCCTCTTCTCGGATTGGAACTATTACATTCAAATATTTTATTTGAAGGAAATGTACCTCCTCCTCATTGGTGTGTACCAGTTGAGACAGATGCTAATGATGATGATACCACCACCACTGACAAATATCAACAAGGAGAGTTGATTGTTAGTGGTGATGATGAAGCTGCGGTGACAATGAGTGGCGGTGGTGGAGGTCGCTTGAATTCTGAGCTACAACAAAAGGCAAACAATAATAAATCTATGATGAGCATGCAATTTACTAATCATCGGATCTGTGATATGGTAAAGGACAAGAAAACTGGAAGGAAGAAACAGGTAAAAATACCAAATTCCTCAGAAAAATTATCAAATGAAAGTAATTCTAAAAAAGAATTTTTCTGTGAATTAAATTTGGATGAAAGAAAAAATTTTTTTTGTGATATGGGAATACACAATAATACTATTCTTGATATTATTTATATGAACAAAAATTTATTAGAATTTGACACAACAATTTTGAATCAAAGAAAATTGATCGAAGAGCATATAATAAACTGTGACAAAAAATCGTGTGAAAATGAAAAATCAGTAAATCTGATAGAAAGGTGTCTTATTATTAATGCATGTCCAATTATGCTGATCGCATTGTTAAAAAATAGAGTCCAGCTCCCTTCCAATATTTTAGAATTATTGGTTAGTTATGAAAAAAATCATGAAGAAGGAGATATTAAAGCATTCCGTGATCATTTTCGAGAAGTATTGGATTTAATTAAATTTAACTACGACAATATCTTTTCATAACGCAAAAAAAAAAATAGATATATATTCTATGCTATATATTCATTTTTTTACCTTTTTTAATAAAGATTTCATTAATTCTTAAAAAATTAAAAGACACAGTCGATTCAGCGGAAACTCTAGTGACGTGCGTGCGTGCGTGGAATATTGCGATCGCAAATTTCGTCAAAAAATCCATAATAGTAATATCGATTATTCCTTATTTGGAAAAATACGTAATCACACAAAACGATAGGCGGGTAATATAAAAGTGAGGTAGCCAGAAATTATTTTGACAGGTGGTGAGGAATTTTTATTAGGACCTCAATTTTTTTTCTTTTTTTTTCTTTTTTTTTCTTTTTCAAAAAAGAAAACGAACATTCTATAAAATATATACATCCATCATAAATGTATGCAGGAGAGAATTCGCTATTCTCTGATGATGACAGCCAAATCGATGAGTATAATTTTCAGCAGGCACGCAGCAGCAGCAAAAACAACAACAACAACAACAGCGGTAATAATAATAATAACAAAGAGCTAGATCGTCTAACGATTTTGAATGAATCATCTCGATCCTGCATTGATAATAATGTATCGGAGCAGATGTTACAGCATGCAATGAAAGTTAATCATTCAATCACTGGCGCTGAGACTCCTCATGCAACTCGTTGCTCCGTAGGTCCTTTGGGTAATGTTTATCAATGGATAGTTCTGAACATTCCTGCTGATATGTTACACGATGAAGCCACTCAATTCCAACACATGAAAAAATTTAAGCCGGATGAGCAATTGTTTTTCAAAGCCTGGATGTTCATTATCAAAGCGCTATGTCTTCGACCGGAAGGCAAGGGCAGTATATCCTTTTTTAAGAATGGACGTCGACGACCTTCTTTCATTGTGAAGGCAGAGCAGCTGGTTACCCGATTGTATGATAATAAGAATGTGGAAGATTGTAATGATAAGCTTCCATTCCAGGAACTATTACGAAATTCTAACAAAGCAGGGCTTCGTTTTCACGTGCTTGTGCTGGATCCAGAATATTCAGTAGACTCTCAAATCCGAAAGCTGCTTTACAAAAATGCATTAAAGAATGGTGTATGTTTGCCAGATTCAGGTGATGACGATGGAAAAGAAGGAGAAAATGAAGACGAGGAAGATAATAATAATAATAGATATGGAGATGAGGATGGAGGAGGAGGAGGAGATGGAGGAGATGGACGTCGAGCAGAATCAGAGGCGGAGGATGAAGAGGAAGAGTTGGCAAGGGAACGTGCTAATAGAAAACAAATAATAATGAAAACTGTTGCGAAACGAAAAGCCCGAAAACTCAAGGACGACCTGGAATTGGAAGAAGATGGAACACAATCGTCTGTCAATTTAGTAATTGAGAATATGCACAAGACAATATGGAGTATAAACAATTTTGTTGAGCTGGTGCTTTATCCATTGACTTCCCATCCGTTGATACTTGAACAGAGAGATCGAGTTAGTGATCATCATGATATTAGACGGATGAAATTGCCAGATTCTGATCAGATAAATATGCTGAATTCTCATGTATGGGGAAGTTTTCAAGTTAGTAGCTGTGTGCTTTTCGATCGTGTGAGTGTTGTCGAAAATGTGAATGCAGCAGCTGCTGCAGCCGCAGCCGCAGCTTCAGAAGCAGTAGTCTTTGATGCTGATGCTGGTTCTGGTTCTGGTTCTGGTTCTGGTTCTTCTTCCTCTTCTTCTTCTCATCATCATCACTCAAACAATCATGACCAAATCAGTTACACCACCAGAGTTTGTGATGAGCAGTTAAATGTTCGAAATTATATGCGAGAGCTGGACAGTGACGGAAATTACGAGCTCTGTTTCCCATGCAACGAGTTGGTATGTGAGTATAACTCTTTTAACTTTCTTCGCTACAAAAAGATGAAGGAGCAGCGTTTGCCATTTTCTGTGAGCGTGTTCGATGTCTGCATGGATGTACTACATTTCCAACACAAAAAAAAGTTGCATACAGAATCGATGAATCATAACAGAAACAATGAGGAGCTGATGCTGAACACCATTTCTGAGGTGGGTCGATTGAGAGGAAATATCGGAATGGTTGACATGGTCGAAAATGTGAAATTGTCACGCTACGAAGGTTTGGATAACACTTTTAAGGCGAGAAATGTCGCCAAGGTGGCAGATTTGGAATTTATGAATGAGAAAGAAGATCGTTCAATGGGTGGTGATTTCCTGGTGGCATATAATTCAATGAGTAAGTTGAAGGAATCTGTGAACTGGGTGAAGAGTTGTATGGAGCAGGAATTTACCATGATGTATTCTTTGATGCAGGATGAAGCAATGCTTAGATTCAGGAAATTGTGTCAGCCAGAGATGGATCTCAGTAACAGTTTCAAACAAGCGCTAAACTGGTTCAATAACATTGTAAATGAAGGACGCTGGTCTACTTTTTATTGCGGTGTCTTAAGTGTAGATTATACAAAAGGACGCTGCATATCATTGGCCGCGAAGGAATTCATGTTTTATGAAGCTTTCTGTCTGCTAGCTTCACAACACTCAGAAATGAGAGACATCAATGCTTCCTCAAGACATTCTCATCAATTTTATCGTTTTCTGCGTGCCTGCGGTCTAAGTTCACTGGGAATTCACATAATCATGTTAGGAGCGGCCGGTTGTGGAAAAAGCGTGGTCATGGATCGTGTGAGAGACGCCATGATATCACTGACCGTCACTGATGATGATACCACCACCGATAAGTATCGAACTGCGAGTTATCAACAAGGAGAATTGATTGTTAGTGATGAAGCTGCGGTGACAACAAGTGGATCTGGTGGTCGCATGACCGCTGAAATGCAACAAAAATCAAATAATGAAAAATCTATGATGAGCAAACAATTCACCGTTCATCGTATCTGTGATATGGTAAAGAACAAGAAAACTGGAAGGAAGACACGGGTAGGTTTGAACATTAGGAAAGATCAACAAACTTCCATTATCGCCTGCACTAATTTCAATGATACAAAAAAAGATGTAGCAAAGGCTACTCGTTTTGAGTTTCATATGATGGGAATGATCACTTCTCGCCCTGGAAAGAGCATCCCTGCGCTTGCTTCTTGTAGACTAAGCCCCGAAGAGGTGCGAAGTCGAGATGCACAATATTACCCATGGAATCAGTCCACCCAATTCTTGTGTATGATGGCCAACAAATTGCAAGCTCTTGGATTTTTGCCTTGTGCAAATATCGAGTTAGGACAGATTTACTATCGAGTAGCAGTGGATGTAATGGAAGGCCTGGATCCTCATATCACTTCTGATATCCGTTCTTGCGAAAGGACATTTGCGAAATTTTTAGAAATGGCTGTTCGTATGGCGGTGGATTTGATATTCCACAGCGAGATATCGCCTGCTGAGTTAGTAAGTGAGCACATGCATATTAGTCACAAACCATTTGATTACGACGACATGCGGGCTCTAGCTCCTCACCTTTGCCTAAGAGAAGACGCAGCCATCAAAATCATCATGGAATCCATGCAACTGAAATTCCCCAAGTTAGAGCACGAGTTCATGATGTGGGTGGCGGTGACGCTGGGAGGTTATCGACTTCCACGCGATGAATATCATAGTGAGGAAAATATTCAATGGCTAGAAACATTGTACAAAACCAGTGTGTTCCGTTCGCCCTTAGTCAGTCCAACCTTGAGAATAAAGAACGGACCGATGCCACAACTGGAGAAATTATCAGCGGCTAAGGATCCTATCACTGGAGCTTTCTATCCTCTATTATCATCATCCAACAAACATATTCCAGCAGCAGATGCTGCTGCTGCTGCTGCTGCTGCTGATTCTGCTACTGGAAGTCATGAGTGTGGAGTTTACTATCCTACCATCACAATGATGTGCGATCTCAAGGAATTAGTTAATCTCATAATTGATAACAAAACCATTGGCATGCGGCTTGGCTGGGCTCAAGTTATGTCGATGTTGTCCGATTTAAGACGCCGTACCATGGAATTCGAATATCCAGTCTTCACAGAGAGCGATGAAATGGAATTCGATCCTGCAGTAGTAATGAATCAAGGTAATAATCACCGACTTCGATTTCTTGGTTTCATCCGGGTACGACATCCTATAATTGAATTGCAAAGCGGTTCGGCTTCCGCTCCAAGAGGAAGGATCAAAATCAGTCTTGGTTTCGTGGACAAGACTCCCGAGTATTATAGTCAGAAAGTGCTTGCCCACTTGATGCATATGAACATCAGAGAATCAGGGACGATTATCACGCAGCAGGGTAAAATTGATATAGAACAGAAAGTGAAAGAAAAGGTAACTCGATTGCTGAAGGAAGCTGTACATCATTCAACCTGCACTGTGAAACGCCACTGTAATCACTCACAAGATCGTTTTAAGCTACGTCGAATGGAAAAAGATATAGAAAATATCAAAGCTATGACAATGATGATTCTTCCAATAGATACACAGCTGCGACTCAAGAATTTAGAATTGCAAGCGAAGAAGTTATCGGTCGAATTACTACACAAAGAAACACAGATCAGAGCTCAACACGCGGAATTGATGGATTGTACCAATCGATGTACTCGCTTACTAGAAGATCCAATCGATCTTGATTTTGAAGGAGCAAAATATTCTATTGAAAATGCAGCGAAAATTGCGGTTGCACTGGAGCAGAATCAACAACAACAGAAGAAGCAGCAGAATCAACAGCAGCAGCAGCAGCAATCTCAAGCGAGAGACGAAGATCTTAATTTCCACGTAAAGAAATTACAAGATATTATTAAACAACTGAACTTTTTTTTCACCGATCTATTAAACATGCGAAATGGTGCAGTGAATTCAAGTACACCTGATAAATCAGCTATCCTTCAGGAGCTGGCGTTGCAGGTAATGTCTCGTGACAATGATATAATTTGGTGTGAATTAGATAACGAAGTTCCGGAAGTGCTGGATAAAGCAATTGTGAAACAATTCCAAAATTGCAACAACAACAACAACAACAACAACAACAACAGCAGCAGCAGCAGCAGTAAAATCCTGCGTACTCGTCGTTACGTTCACAATGGTCTTATCAATCCTAGATTCCCTTATCTATACCAACTCAGTAAAGTGACAGCTGGTTATCACAAACTTCGAGTAAAGAACCCTAAATTCATGGATGCTGCTTCATATAAAAATTTAACCATGGATTACAATCTAATAAAACGAGCTAATATTAATTTTTCAGCTGATAGAAAAAAGGCGATTATGTCTCACAAGACAGATATGGAACACTACGTTTATGATCGTCATCTACGTTCGATCGGTATTCCAGAGTCTGAATTTAAAAGCTATTATCCAAGAAATACGGATGATGTCATTTTGATCACTCGAGAATCTTACAATCGATATCATCTAGAATCAGGACTAAAAGATCAGTATATGGGCCGTGATAATTATCCAAAAGATTTCGTGGAATCTGCCCGTGCAGCCGAGGAATTGATCACCTTGAATAAAAAAACCCAGAAAACTGTAATAGGAGATCCTGACCAGGCCCAAGTGAACTACTACATTAGAAACGACAGTACTACTGATAGTGTAAAGGAACAATCTGCTGAAACTTCATCTAATATGCTAAGAAATTCATCCAAGCGCCGCCGTAACAGTGTATCACATCATAATGACTTTTCATACACCAGTAGTAGCTGTGATGATGATGCTAGCAGCGTCTCCTCCTTATCTGATTACAATGATGAAGCAGGTGGTGGTGGTGGTGGTGCTTTTGCTGCTGCTGCTGCTGCTGCTAATGAATCAAGACAGAACAATAACAACAACAAAAAAAACAACAACAGATTATCTATACCATCAGCAGCAGCAGCACTATCAAATAAACGGTCACAACAACAATTTAAACAGAAACATATCACAAATTCCTCTACCTGCTGCACCCCAAAAAAGAAGGCAAAAACTAGGGTTCCTCTTCCTCCTCCTCCTTCTTCTTCTTCTTCTTCTCCTTCTTCAATTTCTACCTCGTCTTCCAAACCATTCGTATTACATGGACAACCTAAAAAATATAAGAGCAAAATAAATTTAATAATAAAATGAAAATATACAATTATCCTTTCCCTATTCCCTATTCCCTATTTATTTAAAAAGAATAAAATATTCATGAAATAAAAAAATATTTTATTTTATTGTAAAAAAAGAAAAAGTTCATTTTTTTTTGTTTAGAAAGTATCCTGTACATTTTTTTTTCGTATTCATATAATGATTTAGTGCGTGTTTGTGATTGTATGTATCTAATTTATATGCAGATGATGAAAGAAGGAAGGAAGGAAGGAAGAAAGAGATTAAAAAAAAAAAGACAAATAAAACTGTCTTTATTCTTCTTCTTCTTTTTTTTTAATCTTTAAGTCGGCTATATGCAAATTTTTGTTCATTCGTGGTTCCTCTCACAGCAGATAGTTTTTCAGCATCATATCTGCTACCGTTACCACCACCACCACCACCACTACTGATCGCAGCTCCAGAAGTCTGAGTACGTCCAAATGTAAAGGCAGGAGCGCGTTCAGTGTGACCGGCGGCAGGTATCCAATCCTTCATACATGAGCAAAACCATATCTTTTTCAAATTGTTATAATCACAGGGTCTATAACAACGCCAGATTTGCCAGGTGAAAATCAACATAATGAATGTGACAAACATACTCCAAATGAATAGCAAACCAGGAATGAGTAGTGTGGGTTCAATAAGCCAAGTGAGAAGGAAGGCTACTATTTCAAAACCTAATAGAACAAGCAACAGAGTAAAGGCTAGCCACCAAGCCATGAAAATCCATCCTGCGAGGAAATGGAAAAATGAAACTATGGGCAAAATCGAAATGAAGGCAAGATTTACAAACCAAAGATCCCACTTTCCTGAAATAGTCGGAGCAAGAGGATCAGCTGTCCACCATACCCAGAAAGCGCTGATGCCCCATTGTATATAGACACTGTACCAAAAAATATGATAGGTGTATTTACCTATCCAATCAGGCCACTGGTAATGCGACAATACGAAATTCCAGCCTCGTAAAAGGGCGAATAGAGACCCTAGACCACCTGGGACAAACAACATATAAAATTGCCATGCTGCCACTTGCCAGAAAGTGTCAAGAGTTAAAACTGGCATATTTTTTTTCTTTGTATTTTTTCAGATCTTATTTTGTGCGTATGTGTGTGTGTGTATGTGTATATATATATACAATATATCGTTGTTAGTTTTTTTTTTTTTTTTTTTCCCCCGCGCTCGGAAGGAGATGGAAAAAAAACTAAGAATATATAAGTGTATAGTCAAAAAAAAAGGCTGTGCTTGCTAAGCAGTTTATTTGAAACATTTTATAAACTCTGTTGCCTATTACGGAATGCCTAAAGGACATTTTTCTTTATCACTAGACAAAGCAATCTGCATTCACGCTGTAGAGTTGGTGAGTTTGCAAATATAACCTTCCTACAACAGTTACACACTCACAAATTTCAAGCATTAAATAGGGTTTGCCATCGTCGTCGATGTACCTTCCCTTATCTTGAATAACTGAAAAACAACGTGTCCAATCATCGCAGTCTTTATCCCAGGTTGGAGCAACTATTTTAGAACACAAGTGACCCAACACACTATTCGCTAAAATAAAAATGTTGAAGAAGCTGTCTGGTGGTGCTGAACCAGGAGTTAAAAAAAATTTCTTCGTTGATATTGCATGAAGAGTGCGTAAATTCATTTCCACACTTCCCCTTACTTTTCCATCATCATTAGCTTCCATTATCATTTTTGGCAACGGCTTAACCAGTATAGCTTTGGATTGTTGCTTCCATTCAAAACTCTTTCCATTATCATAAGGAACTTCATTCTCAGCTTTTAGAATCTCATAAAATCTGTACAACAACAACAATATATTAAATACACTGAAGAAAATGTCAGGTTTCACAGTCTTTAATAATGATGAAGAAGCAAAAGAAAATCTTTCGAGATGTGAAAAGCTTGCAATATTAAAGTAAGATTGCTTCTTGTTATTTCGTTTGAAATCATCATCAACGCTATTTATCTTCCCATTTGTAATCTCCTCACTCATTTCGTATGATGATGATGATAAGATAATTTCTCCTTCTTCTCCTTTTCCTTCTTCTCCTTTTCCTTTTCCTTCTCCTTCTTCTTCAGATTTTCCCTCTTCTGCTACTCCTTTATCAATATAGAGAATCCATGGGAACTGAGACAAATCTTCAGCATTCTCTAGGGATTGGGAAATAACGAATCGAAAACAACCAGAACTAAACAACTCATTGTGATATCTTGTTTTATCAAGGAATCCTGGAAGAAGTTCAATCATATCCTTTATTACATCATAATTTGTGTAAATATAATAAAACAATGAATTGCAAGAAGCGATCACAGATAATGAATTTAATTCACTATCATTCATCTTCTTTTTTTTTCAAACAATATGTATATATATATATTTATATATATATAAAGATTATTAGACGGACGAGTGAGTAAGTGAGTGAGTAAGAGTCTGTGTACATAACATGAGAAGTCTTTTTTATACTTAATCCTTTTTTTTTTTTTCGCAATTTCCTTTTTTGTATATATATATATATATGTATGTATGGCTTTTTTTTTTTTTTTTGAAAAAAAGATTGTTGATTATGAATTATGAATTTTATTTTGAGATAATAAATAATAAATACCATATTATAGTTTACAATTATGATTAATTTTTTTTTTTTTCAAAAAAAACTCCGATACTCAGATCATTGACAATATAAAAAATATTATATAGTAGTTTGAGCTAAGCCTCTAATTTTCATATTGTCAGTTATGTGAGTCATCATTGTTTTGGTAGACATACTATTGGATATCATGCTCATGAAATTGGAGCTGGAGGTGAAATTAACATCGATTGCACTATGTCTGCATTTTCCATCATGATCATGAAATTTTACATGATTGAAAAATTCCAAATTGTTCTCATATATTCGCATGCAACTGTAGCAAATGTAACGAGTGAAACGTACATGCTCTTTCAAATGATCTACAAATGAACCGTGATTAAAATGTGTTAAATCACAACCTACAACAGGACAGATCCAACACGTTTCACTGAAATATTTTCCATTCAGCATAAAGTTATTTAAAGTCTGGTTAAAACTCTGATCTTGTACAAGCCAACCTAGCTGTCTCTGTCTCTCCAGTAGACAATGTTGCTGCTGCTGCTGCTGTTGTTGTTGTTGTTGTTGTTGTTCCATCTCTATATCGTGAGCGACGACGGATCTGAAATAGTCCTTAAATTGTAATTTAGGTTTTTGGTTTGATAGTTGTTGATCACAAGTGGTTGAGAAAGTGAATTTTGTTCGCCCTCGTAGCGGTTCTGTGGGACATAGTCCTAATTTTTCATAGGAATCATAGATGAGATTTTGGACCGTTTTCGGGTCCAAATAGGGAAGCGGGGTATTAAAAGAAGATGAGTCACCTAGGTTAAATGAACAACCTTGTTGTTGTAACAACGACGACGAATGATTTTTAGTAAAAACTCCGCTACTATTTCCCGGACTGTGAGTGTCGCCTGGTTCTCGGGGATCTCCTTCTTGATCATCAGCGCACTGATCATTGCATTTTTGATCGGAAAGGCTTTCTCCGCCCACAAGTACACCTATTGGAATTTGGTTATCACAGACATCTTCTTTGCCTGGATTTTCATTGCGGTGTTCACTGAAGGTGCATTGCTGAAAATTCTGGCGCTCTACTACTACCCTATCGTTTTCGGTAGCAGCTTCACTGTATCGATTTTGATTAATATTGTGGTGTGGGATGATGGATATATTCTTGTTGCAGACAGTAGATTTGGGGCCGGAAAGTTGACTATGGGTCAGGTTCATGATGGAGACTTCCTGATGCACAATGCTCCGCTTTTCTTGCTGCTGTTGGTTCTTCTCGCGGGTGGCGTTGATTATTTCAGATTGGTTTTTCAACACTATGTATTCACTGAACTTAGAACATATTCGACGCTTTTGTATATTTTCTACTGGTTTGTATCGGCGCTTTTTATTTCCTTGATATATCTGTTCTTTTTCAATCCCATCCAAGAATACTATTTGTCCATGAACATTTTCTTGTGGCTGGCAATCAGTTCTGCAATCCTTACTATTGTTCAGGCTGTGAATCTTTGGCTCATGCTGATCGACGGACCTGAAAAGATCACTTTTCCTTATTATGGTTTTTGGTCTTTGCGCAGTAGCGTATTGCCGGTTAATAGGCAATATCGGAGAGATAATTTGTAGCTTACTATTATTACCGTCATCACCACCACCACCACCACTACTACTATTATTACAAATATTAGTAGTAGTAGTAGTAGTAATATTTGATTCATCCATTTGTACGTGCATTCATGCGCTCGCGCGCGCGCGCAACGGCAAAAAAATAAAAAGGAAAAAAAAGATCCTCACTCAGTACACAGCATATTTATTATATTTTCTTTCTCTTTCTCTTTCTCTGTAACAAAGCGTTGTTATTTGTAATAGTAATAAATATTTATTAGGTTCTACTACCGTTTTATATGTTATACACACACACACACACACACACACGCAGTCTCTTTCTCTCTCTCTCTCTCTTGTGGGTCATATATATATATATATATATATATATACAAATAA
>SDBS01003433.1_pt1 | contig 15580 bp, 12 predicted proteins | sample 2277091 | NCBI WGS metagenome assembly SDBS01 (sample SAMN10404972, study PRJNA504765) | marine sediment metagenome | isolation source: marine sediment core GS10_PC15, 163 cmbsf | place: Arctic Ocean: Southern Knipovich Ridge | collected 2010 | reverse complement strand
GATGGTGGTACGTCGCCGGCAACGATGCGCTGGGCAAAACCTTCAACTACTGCCGTCTTGCCAACTCCCGCTTCACCTGTAAGAATCGGGTTGTTTTGACGGCGACGCATTAAAATATCAACTATTTGTCTGATTTCGTCGTCTCGTCCCACAATAGGATCCATTTCCCCGCTCCGGGCCTTTTCTGTAAGGTCCACCGAAAACTTCGCCAGGGCTTCCTGCTTGCCCATCGCGGCCGGTGCCACCTCTCCGGTACCACGAGCGGCTTCGGCCTCAGCTCGGAGGGAGGAACCATCGGTGGCTGTGAGCGTTTCTTCAGGCGAACCGCCTACAATTTTCGCGAAATCATCCGTTAATTGCTCGAGCTTAATTTTGCTGAACTCGTTTGAGATACGCAGAAGAACATTCTTGAGACCGCTGGTCTTAAGGATGCCAACTATCAAGTGGCCTGTGCGAACCTGCAATTCCCCGAATAGAAGGCTTCCGTAAACCCATCCTCGCTCTACAGACTCTTCAAGATGAGAAGACAGGTCTGAAATCGATGTGGATCCTCGCGGCAGTCGATCCAGCTCCTCGGTCATATCCTTAGCGAGCCTGGACGGGTCTATTTCAAAGTGCTTTATAATACAGTGCAGATCCGAATCGGATAACTTCAGAATCTGGTACAGCCAATGGACTAATTCTACGTAGGGGTTGCCTCTTAGCTTGCAAAAAACTGTAGCGCTTTCGATAGATTTATAGCCCAAACTGTTGAGCTTGCCAAATAGAACTGTGCGATTTATTTCAGCCATTGTCGTTCCCTCTCGTCGTCTTGGCGTAGGTTAATAAATTAGTACCCCGCATTGGGACTTCTTTCATCAGGTTGCTCTAATGTTTACTGCTGCCACATTTAAATAGGATGTTTAGCTAAAATGCTCCACTATGTCAACCAATTTTTAGTTTGTTGTCCCTGAAAAATAAGATATTTTTTAGTAATGGCCTGTTTTACTGAAAAAGTCTGCCAAATTGCAGGATAAGCAGGAGTAGGTGAATTTTCTTGCAGGAAAAGGATGTTTTGTGCAGCGCAAACCAGCGAATAATTCAGAAGTTGTTGTTAAATACAAGTTTTGACCAGATTTTTACAGCCTTTGTCAATAACATAAATTACACACTTGACCATGTCTTTCCAAAATGCCAAACACCCATCGTCTCGAAAGTTCAATGCACTTGCTGAACTGCCTTAATGATTTCGTTGACGAAATGATCAAGTCGCTTCCAAACATCGGACGCCGGTTTTTTGAAGTCGACGGTTAAGGAAAGAACCCTTTGTCCCCTCGTTCCATTGATGCTCACTATTGTCGTGCGTGTATCCTTTCCGGATTCTGAGAAGTGTACTTTGACATCGGTTGAGATCGGGTTTTTAAGGTTTTTTTCTATCCGCTTTGCGGCTTCTCGGCCTTCCTTATTAAGAAAGCCGGACTTGCCCAATTCTACTTCTCGCTCGGCAGCCGCTTTAAACTTGGCAGTGTGGTCGTACAAGGTACTCCCAGGCAGTTGCTGGCAGGCTTCGGTAATAAACATGTCGAGCACGAAACTGTTCCCTGAGATAGCAATCGAATATCCGTCTTGGCTTTCCTCCCCCTCCGGCTCGAGGCCTATTGGCCCCCGTGGCCTTTTTTTCAAAACGAGCGAATCACTAAAGCCGATACCTATCGGCCCCCGTGGCCTTTCCTCCGAGGTCGGTCCACTCGGATTAATCCCTCTTGGCATTACTATTCCTGGCATGAATTAGCCCATACTTAATTATCTTCCTGGACAAATGAGAGTGTTCATCTCCCGCTGGGATGCATTTTACTATATTTTTTCCCAATTATCAGACACGAAACCGATTCCAAAATAATTCATATGGTATTCTTCTTGTGCGATCTGACGTTCCCGATATAAAGAGCTTGACTACCAGCTACGCGTTTCGATTTTAGTCCAATATACCAACGATACCCTGTAAATGCAACTATTTTGCTTGGATGTTTTACATGTGTTCTTGTTCCATCACAGCAAAAAAACCAAACTCTGCTCTTCGAAAGTTCTGGTGGTAACAGTAATATCTACTCCAACCACTCTCGCCGGCAAAACAGCAAGCTTTCAGATTGATCTGCTTCATTATCCTGTTTCCCTGAGATATCGCTGCCAATGCCAAACAACTGATACGCCGAAGAACTTCACGCCGATAGAGTCCTCTGTCCAGGTACATCTGCCATCTCAATTTTGAGAAACTGCGGGCCCCTGCCAACCTTGTTATGGATTCGCCGTCTCAGGCTCAATAACTGAACTTAGAAAACCGGCCTGCATGAGCTTGCGAACAGTGGCTAAACAGGCGGGTCTTATCGTTTCCGGGTCGGTCTGTATTCGGTCGGCTACTCCCTCGATAAGCTCCCGTAAGGTTCGCTGTCCGTCGCAGCCGGCCAGCAAGTTCGCAATATACATGTCCATATTCCCGGCAAATGGAATCCCCTCAGAGGCATAAAGGTGTTCACTATTGGCAGCCCAACGGCCATCCTGAACTGCTAATTGATGTTCCAGGCGGTGGTGTTCATCAAACAGGAAACGATGCTCCAGCAACTGCCGGTCGTCAGTGATGGTTTGAAGTAGATCCTCGGCAGCAAATATACGCTCAATCTGGTCTCCGCAAGAGCCGATACAGCGACCTTTATCGATCGCGTGGGCTTGGAACCAATTAGCTTGTTGGCTTCGCCTTCGCATAATCATTCCGCCGGCACTGATTTGATTGATCCCCATCTGTTCATAATACGCCATCCATTCATCCAGATACCGTCCATAGTCCGGCGAATTTTGCCCAACACTGGATCGCAGCCAGTCGGCCGCATAGGTCAAAGGATCCGTGGATTTGAAACATATCAGCCAGCCGTCACAGCCGGTATTCGACATCCAGCTTTTCGGTCGAGAATCCCAGTCCACCTCGCTTTCATGGTGCCAATTGAACAGTACACAGGCAAAGCCCCCTTCGGTCAGCTTCTCCCCGGCCCCGCGCACCACTTGTTCTGAGACAGCATCGCCCGGTAGATTCGCGTCACGAAAGACAAACCGGGACTCAGGGGAAATCACATAGGGGGGATTCGATACGATCAGGTCGAATTTCTGGTCCGCAACCGGCTCATAAAGGTCACCCTCACGCCATTCAATGCCATCTATTCCGTTTAGCTTGGCATTGAACCTGGCAAAGTTCAACGCCCGTAGATTGGTGTCCGTCCCGATGACGTGATCGGCGTGGCGGTCAGCCAAAAACGCTTGTATGCCGGCGCCGGTGCCAATGTCGAGCGCTGTTTTGACCTTTCGGCGTACTGTCAAACTTCCAAGAGTCACAGATGCGGCGCCCACGCCAAGGACATGGTCAGCCGATAATTCACGATGGATTTCCGATCCGAAATCGCTCACCAGTAACAGGTCATAGAAGGGTACCAGTTTAGTATTAGACCGGACTATTCCGTCTTGACTATTCAGCAAGCCGATGCCTGCCAGATCCTCGACATCAAGACCCGGTAACTTCTCATGAAGGACCGGCTCAGAGACTGCCCGTCCAAGCCAAAACAGTTGAACCAGGATATTATATGGGCTGTCCGTTCTGACTCGTCGATAGACAACCTCGACATCCTGCCGTTCATGTGCGCACGATATGCTCAAGGTCTCGGCCAGTGCCGTCTGCGAATACCCCGCATCAGCCAGGACCTTTTTGAAGGTTTCCCCATCTAATGGTCGATCTAAATGGAATGCTGTTAGCTTGCCTGTTTCTGTCACAATGATTTCCTCGTATCAATTCTATCTGATATTTCTCGTATTAAATCTGCCCAGTGGCATTGCTGAACCGATCTTCTATTAAACCTGATTTATCTGGTTAATGCAAACGGACCTGCCTATATTTTTGTCCAAATTACTCTTCCCTGTGGACAAAAGGCATTAATTCGGCGTTTTTCAAGCTTTCGGGAGCACGCGATTAACAAAGACCTTCTGAAGGTTCGGATGTTCCAGGTCAGGTACGCTTCGGCAAGGGTAATCAGCCATCACACCCATTACGAAAGGTAGGTTGATTTATTTCTCTGCACCGTACAGCTCCAAATCATACCGAAACGAAGCTGGAAATCCTTTTGTATTTTGGAAAATCCGGATAACTTGCGGCGAATTACAACAGGGGTATTACGACTAACTCGCATCTCCTTAATGGGGCCATAAAATGTCATTTAACAAAAAGTTATACATTTTTTTGAAAAAAAAGAAAAAAGTTTGACACTCTATCCCAATCGTAGTAGCATTTTTAAATATTTCTTATTGGCTATATAGAAATTCTCCCGAATGCCGGAGCGATGTGCTCTATTCTGGAAGGATCGAGTCCTCCTGTGAGTAGTCCGGAAAAAAAGCACTGATTAGGTGGATAGTACCCGAAACTTTCAGAGAAGCACGTGAAGAACACTCGTTGCACTTGATGTTTATGGGCGATTTTGACCGTGATTATTTAATGTTTTCGGTTTTTTAGTCCGATGTAGTTGGGTTGGCCGTAAAGCCTGTGTCTCGCAGTAAATCTAATTTAGTGAGTGTGCCATGAACGAATCTGACATCCAAAGCTTGCTTTCCGAGGTGAGCGCCGAGGCCCCTTGCGGAGAAGACCTTTCCTATGACGCCTCTTTTCTGGCTCTCGAAGATATGCTGCGAACCAAGGCCGCCGGTGGAGTTGTGGCCGGTGTGGAGGAAGAGGTCGTAGAGCCAAACTGGCGGGAGGTTCGCGAAAAAAGTTCCGAACTCCTGAAACGCTCGAAAGACCTTAGGATTGTAATGTACCTTACTATTTCCCTTCTAAAGCTGGAGGGAATCCACGGCCTGCGCGATGGCTTATCTTTGCTACGCGGACTGCTGGAGCGTTTCTGGGATAATCTTTACCCGCAACTTGACCCGGACGATAATGACGACCCTCTTGAGCGAATCAATATTTTAGAATCTTTGTCACCGACTTCGGTCAGTGCGCAGGACCCTGTGAAATTCAAGCAGCGGCTGGCAGAAGTGCCTTTGTGTAATTCAGTGCAGATGGGCAAGTTTGCACTTAGAGACATCCAGGTCGCAAAAGGAGAGATTACGGTTTCAGATGACCAGAAAGCAAAAGCTCCTGATATGTCGGTAATTGATGCGGCATTTCAGGATACAGCAACGGATGAGCTCTTGATAACATCCCAGGCAACCCAGGAAGCTATTGAGCATATCGCCGCTATAATGAGTGTGTTCTCTGAACGAGCTTCTCAAGGCCAGACTCCGGACGTTAGTGGTTTCCGGGGAGTTCTTGGAAATATCCACAAACGTGTTCAGGAATATCTGGCAAAACGGGGGCACGGTGAAACTGTCGAGGAGGGCGCCGCAGTAGCTGGTACCGAACAAAAGAAAGGCGCAATATCACTTTCGGGTGACATCCAATCCGCCCAGGAAGCCCTTTTGGCTATCGATAAAGTCTGCCAGTATTTTGACCGCCACGAACCATCCAGTCCGGTCCCCCTGCTTCTGCGCAGAGCGCAAAGATTAGTCTCGAAAAACTTTTTAGAAGTCGTTAAGGATTTTTGTCCGGATGGTATGAAACAAGTTGAAATGATTGGTGGAGTTAGCAGTAGTGATACTGATCAGTCAGGTTAGTAACCGATATTCTGCCATTTTGCAGGTTTAAGATTGCCGATGTTTTCGGCGCTAAGTATTTCTTGTTGAGAAAGGAGTAAGCATGGCAAAAAAGAAGAAGAGTAGTCAAAAATTCATAGCTCGTAACCGAGCCCCCCGTGTGCAGATAGAGTATGATTTGGAGCTGTACGGTGCAGAGAAAAAAATCAACCTACCTTTCGTAATGGGTGTGATGGCTGATTTATCCGGCAAGCCGGCTGAGAGCTTGCCTGGCGTTGCAGATCGCAAGTTCCTTGAGATTGATGTAGATAATTTCGATGAACGGCTCAAAGCAACGAAGCCCCGAGTTGCCTTTCAAGTACCTAACTCACTTACGGGCGAAGGCAATCTGAGCGTCGATATCAGCTTTGAGAGTATGGATGATTTCTCCCCAGCGGCGGTGGCGCGTAAGGTTGACGCTTTAAACAAGCTGTTGAAGGCCCGGACGGAATTGTCAAACCTCTTGTCGTACATGGATGGTAAAAGTGGCGCCGAAGAGCTGATGGCGAAGGTTCTTAAAGACAAGGCCCTGCTAAGTGCCCTGACTTCTGCACCAAAACAGGAAGATGAATCTACCGACACTTCTAAGGAGGAACAGTCCGATGGCTAAAGAGAAAGAAAAAGAAGAAGTACAGGCCGCTGAGGCTGTGGCAATAGAACCAAATGAGTTCGACTTGCTCCTTAAGAAAGAGTTTAAACCGAAATCCGACCACGCAAGAGAGGCCATCAATTCGGCAGTACGGACCTTAGCTGAACAGGCCCTGGCAGAAACAACGCTCATTTCCGACGATGCGGTCAGCTCAATCGAAGCGATTATTGCTGAGATAGATATGAAGCTGTCTGAGCAGATTAATTTAATCATGCATCACGAGGACTTTCAAGCACTCGAGGGTAGCTGGCGAGGCCTGCATCATCTCGTAAATAACACGGAAACGGACGAAACTCTGAAGATACGTGTGCTGAACCTACCCAAGAAAGATTTGGCAAAGACCCTCAAGAAGTACAAAGGTACAGCCTGGGACCAAAGCCCGCTTTTCAAGAAGCTATACGAAGAAGAGTTCGGTACACCGGGCGGTGAACCGTACGGTTGTCTCATCGGTGACTATTATTTCGATAACAGTCCGCCGGACGTTGAAATACTTAACGGGGTGGCCCAGATTGCCGCTGCGGCCCACGCACCGTTTATAAGCGCGGCCGCTCCTACCTTGATGAATATGGATTCATGGAACGAACTTAGCAACCCACGCGATCTGACGAAGATTTTCCAAACGGCTGATTATGCCCCATGGCGGTCCCTGCGCGAGTCTGAAGATTCCAGGTACATCGGATTAACAATGCCGCGATTTCTCGGCAGGATACCTTACGGCGCCAAAACGAATCCTCTCGAAGACTTTGATTTTGAAGAGGAGACAGCCGGAGGTGAGCACTCAAAATATCTTTGGACAAACTCAGCCTATGCAATGGGTGTGAATATTAACCGCTCCTTTAAGGAGTTTGGATGGTGTGCAAGTATCCGCGGAGTCGAGAGCGGCGGAATAGTCGAAGGGCTCCCCTGCCATACTTTCCCCACCGATGATGGTGGTGTGGATATGAAATGCCCAACGGAGATTGGTATCACAGACAGACGGGAAGCGGAATTAGCGAAGAATGGCCTGATGCCGTTATCACACTGGAAGAACGAAGATTATGCAGCATTTATTGGGGCCCAGTCGCTGCAAAAGCCGGCCGAATATGACGACCCCGACGCAACGGCAAATGCAAATCTTGCAGCAAGATTGCCGTATCTGTTCTCAACGTGCCGGTTCGCGCATTACCTCAAGTGCATTGTGCGGGATAAAATCGGATCTTTCAAAGAACGCGAAGATATGGCAACCTGGCTTAACAAATGGATCATGCAATACGTTACCGGCGACCCCCACGCCTCCGAAGAAGTCAAGGCCAGGTATCCTCTGGCAGCGGCGGAAGTTGTGGTTGACGAAATAGAAGGAGACCCCGGTTATTACTCAGCCAAATTTTACCTGAGGCCGCACTACCAGCTCGAGGGCTTGTCTGTTTCGCTGCGATTAGTATCCAAGCTGCCCTCTGCTAAAGGCGGATGATAATGGATTAATTTAAATGTGAAGCTCCTAAGATGTTTTAGGTAGCTAAGTTAAGAATCGGAAACAAGAGGATTACTATGTTTTGTAAGGAGTTAATAAGATGGCTTTTGATTGTTTTTTGAAGATTGAAGAAATACCAGGTGAGAGTACAGACGAAGAACACGGGGAATGGATTGAGGTGCTGTCATTCAGTCACGGCGTTTCACAGGCGAGCTCAGGGGCGGTCAGCAGTGGTGGTAGCCTCAGCGCAGAGCGGTGCGACCACCAGGACTTCTCCATTGTGAAGACGCTCGACAAAGCCTCGCCCAAGCTGAATCTTTTCTGCTGCAACGGCAGGGAGGTAGATGAAGTGAAGGTGGAGCTATGCCGCTCCGGGGGGGATAAGCAGAAATACATGGAATACATAATGACAAAGGCTATTATCACGTCGGTCCGCCCAGGTGGCTCCTCTCAGGGCGGGGAACCGCTACCCCTCGAAGAGGTATCCTTTAAATACAGAAAGATAGATTGGATATACACTCCAGAGTCGGAAGGCGCCATACCCGCTTTTTGGGACTTGGAGACCAATAAGGGCGGCTGATACCGCTGTATTGAAGGCTGACGACTGTTTACCGGCCTGTCCTCCAAGACATCGCCGGTGCGGATATATTCTGTACAGCTACCGAGGGTACTGACATGCAGGCAGAAGAATTACTGCAAGCCGGCCAGCTTACTGAGGCGCTTGCTGTTTTGGAAGGTCAGATACGTTCCGACCCTGCCAATGCCAAGCTTCGGGTTTTCCTTTTCCAGTTGTTGTCTGTTATGGGAGATTGGGAAAGAGCCCTGACCCAGCTAAACGTGGCGGCGGAACTCGACGCTATGAATTTGCTCATGGCTCAGGTATGCCGTGCGGCGCTTAATTGTGAAGCTTTGAGGGCTGAGATATTTGCAGGCAAACGCTCACCGCTCGTTTTTGGAGAGCCGGATGAGTGGATTAGTTGGTTGGTACAGGCCAACCAAATGGTTGCCGAAGGAAAATACCAGGCGTCGCAGAAACTGCGAGAGCAAGCATTTGACACGGCAACCGCCATTGCCGGTTCTATCGATGGTCAGCCTTTCGAGTGGATTTGTGACGCCGATTCCAGGCTTGGCCCAATACTCGAGGCCATTTTTGACGGCAAATACTACTGGGTGCCTTTCACGGCTATAAAGCGAATCAAGATTGAACCACCAGCCGACCTGCGCGATGTAGTCTGGCTTCCTGCATACTTCACCTGGATCAACGGTGGTGAAACAACCGGCCTGATACCGACGCGATACCCGGACTCCCAGGCCAGCGAAGATAATGCCATTCTACTGGCGCGCAAGACCGATTGGATTGAACAACCAGGCGATCTGTACCTTGGTTTGGGACAGCGCATATTTGCCACCGACAATGGTGAATTCCCGCTGCTGCAGATACGGCAAATAGATTTGGACACTGTAGAAACAGACCGGCAAGGTGGTGAGACGAATAATGGCTGAACTTGCACCAAGGGATCGTCTGCAACCATGCCTGTTTGATCGCCTTACCGATGATGAACCGGAGGTGAGCAAGGAAAGCCGTGACCAACGCGTAGTATCAATGCGAAGATACAAAAGGGCGGTACTTCGCGATTTGGAGATGATCTTAAACACGAAGAGCCACCCGTTTCGCGATAACATATATGAGTTTAGCGAAGCAGCACGGTCTGTGCTGAACTACGGTATACCCGATGTGTGCGGTGCAACTATCTCAACTATCAGTCAGGCTGAGTTTGAAGCAGAAGTCAAGCAAGCTATTCTATGTTTTGAGCCGCGAATTATGCGTAAACAACTGTCTGTTCGTATTATATCTCCAAAGGATTCAGGGAACATCCGTACCATCTCTTTCGAAATAGAGGGTGAGTTGTGGGCACAACCGTTGCCGGACCATCTTTTTGTTAAGACAGAAGTCGATTTGGAAACCGGCCATCACATATTGAAGGGCGAGCCAAGTGGATAGGCGGCTGTTGGACTTGTACAATCGCGAGCTTGCGCATCTTCGTGCAATGGGGGCGGAGTTTGCCAAAGAATTCCCCAAAATAGCAGGCCGCCTCGGTGGGCTTGATGAGTTTCAGCCCTGTCGGGACCCTTTTGTTGAACGATTGCTTGAGGGATTTGCTTTTCTTGCTGCGCGAGTGCAGCTCAAACTAAACGCAGAGTTTCCCAGGTTTACCCAGTCTTTGCTCGAAACCATCTATCCACACTATCTGGCACCCACACCATCTATGTGTATTGTCCAGTTCGAGGCAGACTTGGATGAGGGTGGATTAGCTGACGGCTTTTTAATTCCCCGTGGTTCTTCACTTCGCAGTGTTCTGGGCAAAACGGACCAAACCAGATGCGAATATCGCACCGCACATGACGTGACCCTTTGGCCCATTAAGGTGAGCGAGGCAAATTACTGTACACGCGAGCTGGCCTCACTTGAAGTCCCCAATCTGCCCGATGTCAAAGCCGGAATTAAGATTCGAATCCAATCTACTGCAGGGCTTAGCTTTAGCGAGTTGAAACTGGACTCCTTGACCTTACATCTTATGGGTGTTGGTGAGATCCCAATGCATTTGTACGAACAATTTTTCGCAAACGCAGTTGCAGTTGTGGTCCAACCGGCAACCAGGCCCCTAAAGTGGCAAAAGGTCCTTGATGCTTCTTGCATCCGGCGTGTGGGTTTCGAAAATAAACAGAAACTCTTGCCTTATGATGCGCGATCCTTTCAGGGATATCGCCTTTTGCAAGAATACTTTGTATTTCCCCAACGATTTATGTTCATCGAGCTTACTGATTTGGGTGACTCAATCCGAAGCTGTGACCAAAATCAACTGGATATCATTATCTTGTTCCGAGAGCCGAATATTGAACTTGAGGGTACGGTCAATGCTGATAATTTCGGATTATTTTGTTCGCCTGCAGGAAACCTCTTTGAAAAACGGCTGGACCGCATACTCATATCGGACAAAGCCTTTGAGTTTCATGTTGTTCCGGACCGAACCAGAGCACAGGACTTCGAGGTTTACAAACTTTCAAAGGTAATCGGTTATGGGACCCGGTCAGACGAGCTGCAAGAGTTTCTTCCTTTTTATCTGGCGAAAGATTTGGGAGACAGCAGCACGGGCGCCTATTATGTTACGAGCCGGGTTCCGAGGCCAAAGTCACAGGATACGAGGTTGGGAGGTCGAAGATCGAGAAGTTATGCAGGCAGTGAAGTTTACATATCTCTTGTTGATTCATCCGCCGCGCCGTATAGTGCCGAGGTAAAGCAGTTAGGCGTCGAGGCTCTGTGCACAAACCGTGATTTGCCCCTGCATATGCCGATTGGAATAGGGAGGTTCGACTTTACTATGGACAAGACGGCACCTTGCACATCAATTCGCTGTCTTGGGACTCCAACCTTGCCCAAGCCATCTCACGCCGAGGGGGAAATTGCGTGGCGCATTATTAATCACCTGTCACTAAACTATCTTTCACTTACCGATACGGATGACCGTGAAGGTGCCTCAGCTCTTCGCGACCTTTTGCGACTATATAGTGACGCCGGTGATTTACAGACTCGCAAGCAAATTGATGGTGTCAAATCGGTAAGTTGCAAGCCGATCACTCGTAGAATTACAACATCAGGATCGATCGCGTTCGCGCGCGGACTGGAGGTAACAGTAACTCTCGAAGAAGCATCATTCGAGGGAAGCGGGGTGTTTCTACTTGGTGCTGTTCTTGAACAGTTCTTTGCCAAATATGTTTCGATTAATTCTTTTACCGAAACTGTAGTGAAAACACTTGAACGTGGAGAGATTATGCGATGGAACATGAGAGACGGGCTGCGTCCAATTCTTTGATGCAGGCATTACGGGATAGGCCTTATGATTTCGACTTTTTCCAGGCTGTGCGACGGATCGAGTGTGCCTTCCCGGAGCTGCCGCGAATCGGACATTCACAGCGACCTCAACTTGATCCCGTCAGGTTCTTCCAAAATATCTCTTTAGCATTTGAGCCTTCAGCCATCGATACCTATTTAGAAGCTACGGACGAACATCCCGGCCGAATGACTGTTAACTTTTTTGGACTTCTCGGCACCAATGGGCCTATGCCTCTGTCCATAACTGAATATATCCATGACCGGTTACACAACCAAAAAGACAAAACACTTGCAGCTTTCCTTGATATTTTTCATCATCGAATGATATCTCTTTTCTATCGTGCATGGGCGTGTAACCAGCAAAGTGTCAGCAATGATCGCACAGAAGAGGACCGGTTCGCAGCATACATCGGGAGTCTGTTTGGAATAGGAGAAGATTCATTTCGCAACAGAGATGCTGTCCCTGACGTTGGAAAACTTCACTATTCCGGACGTCTTGCTTGCGAAACCAAAAATGCTGAAGGTTTGCGAGAGATTCTGCAGGACTATTTTGGAATAAAGGTAGATATAGAACAGTTTGTTGGACAGTGGATCGATATTCCACAGGAGCATTGTTGCAGATTAGGAGAATCTGTCGAAAACGGGAAAATGGGGTCCACATTGATCATAGGATCCCGTTTTTGGGAGTGCCAGCAAAAGTTCAAGATTAAGTTTGGGCCGATGTGTTTTTCTGAATACCAGCGTATGTTACCGGGGGGTGATAGTATTCGCCGGCTATTTGCATGGGTTAAAAATTACATCGGAGATGAATTAAGTTGGGAGCTTCAGTTGATATTAAGTGCTTCAGAGGTTCCGAGTATTTGTCTGGGGGAAACAGGCCAGCTGGGATGGTCAACATGGCTGAGTAGTAAGAAGTTTGAAGAGGATGCGGACGATCTTTTATTGAGGACTTTCGGTGAATAGCATGTTGCTGAATATACGTTGTTTTGCTGATTAAAATTTCATTTATGATTAGTGTTGACAAAGCAGAAAAGTTGGAAAATAATAGCTTTTATTTTGATGTTGCTGTTTTGTTCGAAAAGGAATAAAAACTGTGCCCACGAATAAGAAGGATTTGAAAAATTGCGTCCTCGAGACGTCAAATCGGCTTCGTTTGATTCAGGTGGATTTTGCTGACGAGAGCAACGAGACCAGAATTGATTACCTGTGCGAAGAGGTTGAGCGGGCCCTGAAAACCGTCTTGCCTGAAGAGCGGAGTGAATTCTTACAAAGGTTGCAGGAAAGATTTCCTACAGGGAATATTACTGTTCAACCAATGTTAAAAGAGCAAGAGGGCAGGAACATTTCTGTAATTGATGAGGCTAAGCTTCAGGATGCCGACTTTCTTGTTCAAAGCCTCTTGGAAATCATTCCGACACTTCCCCTCGACCAGAAAGAATCTATTATTAAGAAGCTGCAACAGGTAGGATTAGGAGCGCAAGTCGCACAGAATTATTCTGGGGAATCAATTGAAAAACTCAGGACCGAGCTTCAGCTTGGTGACGAGTCTGGTTTTGATGCTGACCGTCTTACAGAACTGATTGTCCCCCTTGCCGGCTTCGTGTACAAGCTTGAGCCTTTAGTTTGGAACACATGGCGCAAATTGTCACCTCGCTCAGGTATTCGTCAGTCCGGCGATTTGAGGAAAACCATCGGGCAGTTTCTATGCAACGCACCGAATGTATCTCAAGAGCAGGTTGACAATGAGCTGAAAGAATTACAACGACTTATCGCTTCGGTTATTACGGCAATTAGCCGGGTTGGCAGCCAGTTTGCGAAAAGTCATCTTGCCAGGTTTTCTCCATCTGAGATTTCAACATTGGTCCGAATGGAGCATAAAAGTGTTCTTGTTAGTCACGAAGTGAAGTGCTGGAGAAAATATCTCGCATTGGCGGATATGTTAAACGAAGACTCCATTGAGACGGAGATAACAAAGGCCATCGTTAGTTACGTGGAGTCTTTAGTGAAAGGGATGGGTCGTTGATGACAATACAGGGGAATGCATTATGACGATAAAAGGCCAAATCCATTGGTGCGAAGGTCTCTTCCTTCAGCCTCATCATCTTCAGTACATGCAAAGTCGCATTGTTGAAAAATTCGCGAGGGAGCGCCGTTTGTGTTGGAACTATCCTTATGGCGTGGTAGAGGCGAAGATTTCCGATGACCAATTGGAAAATATGCGAGTTTCTTTTGACCGGCTCCGGGTTGTAATGCCCGGCGGGCTTGAGGTGAATGTACCTGATAATGCTCATCTTCCGTCGCTTGATATAAAAGAGGCATTTGCTTCGAGTAGTAGTCCGCTAACCGTCAGTCTTGGTGTGCCGACATGGTCCAATTCTCGAAGTAACGTCATTGAGAAAAGTTCTGAAGAAGATTGGCGGGTGAAGCGTAGATATCGGGTGGCAGAGATTGAAAAACCCGATGAAAATACAGGTGAGAATCCTCAGTCAATCCTTGTTCGCCAGATAAACGCCAGACTTTTGCTTGACAATGATGATCGCTCAGACCTCGAAGTATTACCATTATTTCGAATTGTCCACGCAGCCGGTGAGGATATCGGGTTGCCTCGTAGAGATCCGGCATTCATTCCCCCATGTCTCGTCGTTAGTGGCTCGCCGGTATTGAGTGAGCTGCTTCGAGATATAACTAACCAGGTTATGGCCAGCCGGAGTGAATTAGTAGTCCAAATTAACCGTGGTGGTTTTAGCATCGAAAACATGCGTGGCGTTCAATTCGAGCAAATACTCCGTCTCAGAACGCTCAATCGATTCAGCGCTGGCCTTGGCTCTCTTATCCAGGCCCCAGGCGGTGTTACACCGTTCGAAATGTATATAGAGCTGAGGCGGCTGCTTGCTGAGCTTGCCGCCTTGCGTCCCGACCGGGACCAGTTCGAGATTGTTGAATACGAGCACGACAACCCCGCAATTGCTTTCAATGAGGTATCCACTCGGATTAGGATGCTGCTAAAGGGCGTAGTGCGGGCTAAATTTCTTAAAGTTCCCTTTACGATGGATCAAGAGCAAAAAATCCTGGTGGCAACTCTCAGTGACGAGGCATTATCTTTGCCGAATGAGTATTTTCTTGCTATCAAAACAAAGGAAGATCCTTCGGTTTTGGCGAAATTGGTCCTGGATCGCGATAAATTTAAACTTATGCCGCAAAGTCTTGCAAATCAGCGGGTCTTCGGTGTGAAGCTTGCACAGGAATTGTATCCACCTGTTGAACTTCCAGCCCAGGTGGGACTTCATTATTTTCGATTGATGCGGAGTGAAAGTGCAAGGCTATGGGAGAGGATAACGCAGGAAAAGGCGTTCGCTGTGCGATGGCCTGGAATTGAATCTTCTGACTTTGATGTCACACTCTATATGACTGTTCCCGATACGGAGGCATAACAAATGACACTACTTGAATTATGTGAGCCGCTTTTCCAATATGTATGTCGGCTCAAACGGTTATCACGCACGGGTTGTAATCTGGAAATGGGCCAGGTACGTAACGACGTTAAGAAAATATTAGACGAGATGAGAGCAAAGGCTGAAACTAATGCGGAATTGACAGGTCTGTACGAGAAGGTCGAATTACCTCTGCTTTTCTTCGTTGACTTTATGATTAAAGAAAGCAAACTGATTTTTGCCAACGAGTGGTTCGAGCTGGGTCGTGAAAGAAACGAGTTGGCTGGAGACGAGAAATTTTTTGACCTGCTGGATGAAGACCTTGCGGATCCGAGTGACGCTGCAACTAAAAGGTTAGTGGTATTTTACACATGTATAGGTTTGGGTTTTTCAGGTGTTTACACGGGGCAGCCAAAAAGCATTCAAAGATTAATGTCCAAAATCTCCGCTCGCGTTTCTGGTATGATGGATGCCGA
>SDBS01003432.1_pt1 | contig 15581 bp, 16 predicted proteins | sample 2277091 | NCBI WGS metagenome assembly SDBS01 (sample SAMN10404972, study PRJNA504765) | marine sediment metagenome | isolation source: marine sediment core GS10_PC15, 163 cmbsf | place: Arctic Ocean: Southern Knipovich Ridge | collected 2010 | reverse complement strand
GATCAAAGACGCCTCAGACCAGCTCTCCAGTGCCGTGCAGGCCGCGACCGTCAGGGCGATCGAGCTCCACCAGATGAACAGCCGGACGGAGCCATCGAGAAGCAGGAATCCCTGGAGGCCGAGCTTGGGGTCGTGCGGTTTTGTGGGTGTGTTGTTCATGTCTCAACCCTATCATCTCTGTTGTCGTTCCATCCCCCGGCTCCAGAGCCCCCGGCGGAACCACCGGCTTGAGGACAAGCCGGCTCGCGGGGCCGGGGGTCTCCGAAACGCGTGTCAGTTCCGCAATGATGTGGCGAATACCCAGAAAGTCAAAGCGACCCCGGTCAGGCACGCCGACCCTTGAAGCGACAACAGGAGACACTACACTGGGGTCCGGCTTACCCTGTTGACGGAGTCTGGTCTTCACGAGGTGCAATATGAAGGTTCTGATCGCGGACAAGTTCGAGGCGGCTGGGATTGATCAACTCAAGGAGATGGGCTGCGAGGTCGTGTCCGATCCCGACCTCAAGGAGGCGGCCCTGGGCAAGGCGTTGGGCGAGTTCAAGCCGGCCGTCTTGGTCGTTCGGTCGACCCGGGTGACCGCCGAGCACCTCGGCACCACCGAGGCGCTCAAGCTGGTCCTCCGCGCCGGCTCGGGCTACAACACCATCGACATCGACCACGCCAAGGAGCGTGGCATCCGCGTCGCGAACTGCCCGGGGCTGAACGCGACGGCCGTGGCGGAGTTGACGATGGGGCTGATCCTGGCCCTCGACCGCCACATCGTGGACAACGTCAACGACCTGCGACGGGGCGCGTGGGACAAGAAGCGGTACGGCAAGGCCCGCGGGCTGAAAGGGCGCACGTTGGGTGTTGTCGGCATGGGGCAGATCGGCCAACTGGTGGCCCGTCGGGCGTTGGCCTTCGAGATGCCGATTCTCTATTACGATGTCGTCGCGGCCGAGGCGTTCGACAAGATGGACCTCGTCAAGCGTGTCGAACTGGACGACCTGATCAAGTGTGCCGATATCGTGACACTGCACGTGCCGGAGCTGCCGGTAACGCAGGGCTTGATGGACGCGCGGCGGATCGGCCTGATGCAGCCGCACGCGCTGCTGATCAACACCTGCCGCGGCAGCGTGCTCGATGAGGCGGCGCTGATCAGGGCCCTGAAGACCGACAAGATCGCCGGTGCCGCGTGCGACGTCTACGCCGACGAGCCATCGAGCACGAAGGGAACATTCACCAGCGAGATCAAGGACCTGCCGACCTTCTACGGCACGCACCACATCGGCGCATCGACGGATCAGGCCCAATCGGCCGTCGCCGAAGAGGCCGTCCGGATCGTCCGGGAGTTCAAGTCCAGCGGCAACGTGCTGCACTGCGTGAACGCATGACGAGCTTGCGAGTCCCGGAGGGGCGACAGCCATCCCACGTGGTTTGCTAGAGTCCCCTCCGGCGGAACAACCGGCTTGAGGACACGCCGGCTCGCTGGGCCGAGGGTCCAAAGGAACGTCAAATGGGTAACCTGGCGCTGTAGGGTTACTATAATGAAAGCTGGACTGCCGGGTCGGGGCGGCAAGACCTTATCTGTCCCTATTGTGGAGGCATCTGGCACATGGCTGGCGAAAAGATCACGCTCGGGGGTGATGGACAGCTTGTCGTTCCTGACAATCCCACTCTCCCGTTTATCGAGGGCGACGGAACGGGGCCGGATATTTGGCGGGCCGCGGTCCGGGTCTTCGACGCCGCGGTCGCGAAGGCCTACGGCGGCAAACGAAAGATCGAATGGCGGGAAGTCCTGGCGGGGGAGAAGGCCTTCAGACAGGCGGGAACCTGGCTGCCGGACGAGACGGTCGAGGCGTTCAAGTCGTACCGTATCGGGATCAAGGGGCCGTTGACGACGCCGGTGGGCGGGGGGATTCGGTCGCTGAACGTCGCGCTGCGGCAGAGGCTGGATCTGTACGTGTGTCTGCGGCCCGTTCGATATTTCCAGGGCGTGCCGAGCCCGGTGCGTCATCCCGAGAAGGTGGACATGGTGATCTTCCGCGAGAATACGGAGGACATCTACGCCGGCGTGGAGTGGGCCGCCCAGACGCCGGAGGTCAAAAAGGTCTTGGCCTTTTTGCGGGATGAGATGGGCGTCAAGAAGATCCGCTTTCCCGAAACGAGTGGGATCGGGATCAAGCCGGTGTCTCGCGAAGGGTCGCAGCGGTTGATGGCTGCGGCGATCGAGTATGCGCTGGCCAACGGGCGCAAGAACGTGACGCTGGTTCACAAGGGCAACATCATGAAGTTCACGGAGGGGGCGTTTCGAGATTGGGGCTACGAGCTTGCCAAGACGGCGTACCGTGACAAGTGTGTCTCGCAGCGTGAGTCGTGGATTCTCGGCAACAAGGAGGCGAATCCCGACCTCCGCGACGAGGAGAACGCCAGACAAATCGAGCCGGGCTACGACATGCTCAACGAGGCGGCACAGGCAAAGGTCGTCGCCGAGGTGCGGGACACCCTGTCGGCCGTTGGGCCCACGCACGGCGACGGCAAGTGGCAACGGATGCTGATGATCAAGGACGCCATCGCGGACATTATGTTGCAGCAGGTGCTGACCCGGGCGAACGAGTTCGACGTGATCGCGACGCTGAACCTCAACGGCGACTACCTGTCGGACGCGTTGGCGGCCCAGGTCGGCGGGATCGGCATCGCCCCCGGCGGCAACATCAACTACACGAGCGGCCATGCGATTTTCGAGGCGACGCACGGCACGGCGCCGAAGTACGCCAACCAGGACAAGGTCAACCCCGGCTCGCTCATCCTCTCTGGTGAGATGATGCTGCGCCACATGGGCTGGACCGAGGCGGCGGACCTGATCATCTGCGGGATAGGCCGGGCGATCGAAGCAAAAACGGTGACGTACGACTTCCATCGGCAGATGGACGGTGCGACGCTGCTGAAGTGCAGCGAGTTCGGGGACGCGGTGATTCACCGCATGTAGGCATCACTGGACTCTGCAACGAGAACGTCCGACCACAAATCACGCGGGCAACGGTTCTCCAAGCCCCTGGCAGGCCTGCCAGGGGCTTTCCACATCGCAGCTAGATAGGGTCCGCTGTGCGGACCCTACGCCTGCGGCGCGCTCCCCTTCGGGTCGCGGCTAAACAGTTTGGCGTTGAACCATGAATCCTCAACCCTGAACCCTGGGCTTCCGCCCAGGGCTATTGGCCGTTCCGCATTTCAACATTTCGACGTTTTGGCGTTTCCTCGTTGCTGGGTCGGAGGGAGGGAACGGTGAGCAAGATTGTGGAGTGCTGTTTGGGGGAGGACCGAGGGCCCTCGGAGGTCGCGGCGGATGGACGTGGTGGACGAGACGGCGGAGGCGGCCCAGGTTGCGGTAAAGCGATCCTTCGTGGGGTTGCTGCCCTATCAACTGGACGCGCTGGTCTGTGGGGCGAGATTCACCTGGAACTGTTGGGCCCGACAAACCGGGAAGAGCTTCACGTTCAGCCTGCGTCGGGTGCTGCGGGGTTTGGCACGACGGCGGAACCAGATCATCCTCTCGGCAGGGGAGCGGCAAAGCCGGGAAGTGATGGAGAAGGTTCGTCTGCACTGCCAGGCACTGCGGGTGTGGCATGAGTGGCACAGGCAGCGGTTCTTCCGGGGCACCACGTCGTTTCAGCAGTTGGAGGTTCGGCTGCCGGGGGGCGTGCGGATCATCGGGTTGCCGGCGAATCCGATGACGGCACGGGGGTTTACCGGTGACGTGTTTCTGGATGAGTTCGCCATGCACGCGGACGACGCGGCGATCTGGTCGGCGCTGTTTCCCAGACTAGGATCTCGAAGCGGTTGCACTTTGCTTCAAACCCCAAAGAATGCCGGCGGGGGTGCGTAGCAACCTTCTTCGCTGCGCCGTCCACTCCGCTGCTTGCCCGTAAAGATCCTTGGCTGTTGTACCGCCGAGGATCGCCCCCAGGACCTGTAGCGGAATAGTGCCTGAGCACATTGACGCGATCGTGATTGCCGCACCTCCAACAAAGGCAGCCGCCTTGAGGCCGAGGGAGCCCGAGTTCTTATTCAGGGAGGCAATCTCTCGTTCGTGGCTAGCGCGAGCGCTCTCGATGTTCCGGCTAACTTGTCGTACGACTTCACGAACCGACTGCTCATCGGCAGTTAAGATCTCCGCGATCCCGGTTCGGATCGTCGTACGCAGTTCCTGCAAAACACCTGATCGGCGAAGCTCGATGATCGCTTCGGGCGTTGCGCCTCGAAGTGCCCACAGGATCTGACTGTCACTATGAAGCGCGTGCTGTATCACAAGGTCTGTGCGATCGGAAGGCGGACGAGGTCCGCGACCGTTGTATTCGTACTTCCATAATAGGTACTGCCATGAGGTCGGCGCATCACAAAGTGGCGTCCCGCCACAGATCTCGCTGTTTACGAGCATCTCGTTCGCCTGAATAAAGCGACCGAGGAACTGAACCCAGATCTGCTCCGAGAGAACTGAAGGAGCTTCTCCTTTCTTCATCAGCTCATAATCGGCTGAAAGGCCCGCCAATTGATCCAGCGGGAGCGGAAGATCATCAACGTCGAATACGAAGCGGTCTTGATGCCGAACACGCTCGGCAACAGCTTCCGGTTTGCCAAGGTCTGCGAGGAATTGCTTCGCCTGATCGACATCATCAAAAGCCCTGTCGAAGGTTCGGGACAGATGCTGGAGCGCTTCCTTGTGTGCGGGTTCAATGACGACCTGATGCGCGAAGTTTTCAAAGAAGAACGCGCGAGGCGCGAAGACGACGATCGGCTGTTCGGTCTCTGCCAGGGCCAGCGGGGTATATCGCATCGCCGTCAGCCCATCGCGAAGCATACGATCCGCCAGCACCTTTGCTTTCATGGATTCCGCAACGCCTGTAGTGCCTTGGACTGGATCGGGGAGGACGAGCGTGTCGACGTAGAGTCCAATACTTGTGATGAGTTCCGTTGCCGGATGGGGGAATAGGTTACCACCGTACACAGCCTTAAGCGCTGCTGACTTTCGCAGGTGAACAGCAGTAATCGGTCCCGCTCGCGACCAAAACTCCTGGGCCGCTTCTTGGAATTCCATTGCGTCTCGGAGGAAGGCCTTGTGGAGCTTGCGATCATTTGCAATCGTCTGTGCAACTGCGTGTGGTGTTGCGTCCGCTTTAAGCATATTCCTGTACAGCGGGCCAAGAAACCGTTCCATCGCATCGACGTACTCGGCCTGAATGTCACGAAGCGGGACGGCCAACGCTTCGCGTTCGAATGCGTCGTGCATGACGGCATCCGCAAACACTCCGAGGGTCGGATCCAAACTCTCTGGGATGATCGCTCCGTTCTCATCGCGTCGAACAGCTTCAAGCTGTTCCAAGAGGAACGGGTTGATCGGCCGCTTGACGCGGCCCAATGCCAATTCCTCTTCGAGCACGGCGATCATCGTCGTTAAATCGACTGATTTGCCCGACGCCGAAGCCTCAACCTGCGGAGGGTCTCCAGGACGTCGAAGGACAACATGCTCAAAATCATTTTCCTTTAGATCCTCGACGCGCAAAAGATTGAGTTCGCGTTTCTTGATTCGGAGATTCTCATCAAGAACGGGCTGCCCTGACTGTTGCACCATCGGCACCAGGAAATAGGAACCGTGGTTTCGGTATGCTTCCTTGAAGAGCGCAAGATAGCGCGATGCCGGGTCAGGGTTCATTCGATGGATGCGCGAAACGGTGAGGAAGAGACGCGGATCAATAGCACGTCCCTTATTCTGCTCGAGTTGAATCAAGTTCTTCGGGTTCGATCCGACAACAACGCTGTAGCCGGCATCCTCCCCCGGAATGTCGCCCTCGACGATCGAGATTCTGAGAATCTCGTAGGCATCTTCTTCCCCGAAGAGCCTGCGCCATTGTGAGAAGATCTTCTTGCCCACATCGCCGTTTCCAAACAGAAGCCCAAGGAATGGGGGACGGCCGGGCCAAATGGCGAATCCCAGGCCAAGCCACTCAGCCTCGTCCCACAAATTGACCGCCACAAGACTGGCGATGTACGGATCGGCCTCTTCAGTGTTCATTTGCGCGTATACTGCGCCAGTTCGCCAGACAATGCGATCGATGATCGATCAAGCTCCCGATTGACTTCTGCACATGTCGCGCTAGCGACCTGCGATTTCAATCTCGAGAATGCGGTTGCGCCAGACGACAGTGGGTCTCTACTGACGGTAGCGGATCGGTTCTGGAGGTCCGCTGCTCCCCTGATCCCTCGGTCCCCGACCCCCTCGGCCCCTCCGAGGCCGGATTTCCCCTTCCAGGCCCCGGATTCGGCTCTCCCAGCCTTTCGACGGATATGCCGCGTGTCCCTCCAGCCTCGTAGGCGGGCTATGCCCACCGAGCGGCGGCTGGGGAGCGCGGTCGCGCCCCTTCCTGGGCTCGCATCGGAGTACCTGGCTTGCTCGGGTCGGGTAAGCCGGGTACTCGGGCTGAGTAAGCCGCTTACGCGGTGCCGGGCCTTACTGGGGTCGACGCCGAGGTCCAGCTTGGGCGCGGGGGGCAAGATCAAGCAAGGCGCGGGACCCAAGCCTTGCTTGGACACGACGCCGACGGCCATGAAAACCCTCAAAATCGCTATAAACTGCGGTTTTGGGGCCGATCAGACCGTCAGGATGGGGTCGAGCCTGCCCATCCTCAACTCGGTGCCGCCGTCGATGCGGGCCCGGACCTCCAGGTAGTAGGTGCCGGCTACGAGGGCCGCCGGGACCAAAAAGACCGCCTGCGAGGGCTTGTTCTTCTGGATGGTGGACACCTTGGTCTCTCCGCCGGCGGTGGCCACGAAGAAGACCCCCTCGTCGGCCTGGGCCGGGTCGTACTTCAGCCGGCTGCCGGAGAGCTGGCCGATGTTGCCGACGGTGACCTGATCGTTGGTCGTGTCGCTCCCGATGTCGCGGTACTCGATGGGGTTGGGCGCGGGCTTGACCGCCTCGACCTTCGTGACGGTCGCCCGGGCTCGCACGGCCTCGCGCAGCTCGGAGCCGGGATTGGCCCCGATGTCGATGTGGTGGCGGGCGGGGTCGAACGTGTCCAAGGGTCCGGTGAAGACGCCCTTGATGCGGGGGAAGAACTCGACCATGCCGAAGTAGCTGACCCTCTGGCCCTCCTCGACGCGCCGCTGGCAGGCCAGCTTCAAGGCCGCGGTGACCGCCAGGATGTCGGGCCTGTTCACCGTCGTGCCCTGATCGATGATGTCCTGCACCAGGGCCTTGCCGTCGGCGCTGCCGCTGATCTGGACGGTCGCCGAATAGTCGTCGGGGTCGGAGGTGATGTTGTTCTCGAACAGTGCATATTGGATTGGCATGATGTTGCTCCCTAGCCGTGAATAGCCGTGAACGGTTACGCAGCTTACCCGATTGCAGATCGCCCCGCAAGGGGCAAGAGTGCCCCCGCTATCCTGGCCTTTTCTTCTTGGTCGTCCGCTTGGGCTTTGGCGGGTCGTCGATCAATTCCAGCAGGTCGCCGGGGGTCACCTCAAGGGCGCGGCAGATTTTCTCAAGCGTCACCAGCGTCGCGTTGTAGTCGTCTCGGCTGCCCATCGTGCGCAACGTTCCGTGGCCGATCCCGGTATTGTCGGCCAGGATGTCATATGTCATACGCTTGCCCGTACGTCGCTTGTACGCTTCCATCGCTTCTCGGAGCTTGATCGCGATCATTCTGTCCACCCATGCAAGAGAAATGTGCTCTGACGATAGAGTTTCCTCTTGACTCCGCCGAATTCTGTGCTATATTACACGTAGCGGCCATGTGCCGCCAGTTCGCGTGCCCTTTGGGCACCCGGACATAAGTCGAGTGTTTTGGTCGGCAGACGGTCAAGCTGGCCCATGCTGAGTTGAACTCGGGTGGGCTGGCGTCTCAGTCCAGCCAAGGCAGCCTCGCCCGGGTAGGTGTCCGCGCATACCATGCGGGCGCTACCCGGTGCGCGGGGTCGTGTGGACTGAATGTGACCGTTTGCCCACGGCTCTTAGCGCATCGGGTGGCGCCCGTTTCCTTTCGGAGCCATCACCGATCAGCTATCAGCCGTCAGCACAGAAGGGGCCCGGTGTGCGCGCTGGAGGAGCGACCCGCTCGGGCGCGCTCGGGGCAGACCCTGTCAGAGAGGCTCGGGTGAGGACCGGGTCGCCGTAGTTATGAGGAGGAAACGACATGTTGCGGCCGATGTTGCGGACACATCAGGGGGCGCGGGTGAACGTGAGCGAACTCCTGCGCTTTAACGACCGATTGCCGTTGGTGCCCCGCATGGTGATGGAGGAGCTGGCCACCGAATACCGGTGGCTGGCCGAGCTCTTTCGGGCGGTGGAGATCATGCAGCAGATCCCCGGCGGCATGGCCTACCTGTACGAGGAGTCGTCCGACGAGATGGAGGGCCTGATCTCCGAGTGCGACCGGAACACGGTGTTCTGCGTGCTGGCCGCATGTCTTGATCGGCTGAACGTGCCGGAGTTGATGGCGCAGGTGCCCGGCGGCCGCAAGTTCCGCCGGGAGGGCATCCCGGTGGCGATCCGCAAGGTGATCGAGAAGCGGGACCGCAACGGGCGCTTGAACGTGGTGGCCGAATGCCTGGACCGGCTGTTGGTGAAGCCGACGATGGAGATCTATGGGGTGGATGACGAGGCCGACGACGAGGAGGCCGACGATGACGAGGCCGGCCATGACGAGGAGTGAGCCGGAGGAATGGTGTGTTGGGGGCTGACTTCGAACGGGAGACCAGAGCATGACCGCGCTAAGGACCAGCCGGATGGACGGCAGCTATGTGGAGGAGGCCGAGAGAGAGAACGGCCGCCCCGTCTCGCTCATGGGTGTTGAGCCGCGAGAGCCAAGCGGCCGCGGGGTAAAAGCCGACGATGCCGTGCCGTGGGAACGGCTGGCCGACCTACTGCCCCGGCTGCGGCGGCACGGCGAGCTGGACCTGAAAACCCTGGCCTATCACCTGCAACAGTCCGACGCCACCGCCGCCGACGGCTACTGCCATGCGGCGATCAACGAGGCCCGCTCCTTCCTGGAGGCCCTGGTGATGAGCATCGCCGTGGCCCGGCAGCGGGAGCCGATCGGCAAGTTCCGCAAGGGCAAGGAGAGCAAGTCGGGTTTTCGCCTGGGCTGTCTCTACCTGCGGGAGCTGGGCTTCATCGACGAGGAGGAAGAGCTTCTGCTGCAGCACGTGTACGGCATCGCCAGCGCCAAGGGCAGCCACCACGGGCTGACCGACGAGCTGTGGTGCCGCCTGGCCCGGCGGATGGTGGGGACTACCGGGCAGTACCTGATCCATCGCTACCGGGTCTGGACAGGTGAAGGCTGCCCCTGTCCGTCGGATGGCAAGAGTGCGGTTGAACCGTCGGCGACAAGTGAGCAGCCGACGAACGGTTCCTGGCGGCATCGGCTGGCCGCCGTATGGCGCCGACGGTAGTTGGGATGCCGGCGGCCTATGTTGCGTTCACGGATGAGCCGGCGGTGCCGCGTGAGAAGTGTGGTTGGGCCGAGCGGGTGGAGGTGGCCGTCGAGACCTCGGTGGGCTCGGGCGCGTTCGCGGTGGACGACCGGCTGCGGGCGGATTGGGCCGAGGTGCTCTCGGATGGCGAGGTGGGTACTGCGCAGGTTTCGGTCCGGACCGATGGAGCATTTACGTCGGCCGATGCCGCGGTGCGGTACTACGCGGACCGGCGGGTGATCGTGCGAACGGCCGGGGCGGTCTTGTTCGACGGGTATCCGACGATTGGCCGGCTGACATGGGAGCGCGGCGCGTCGTCGCGGCGGCAGGCGACCCGGGGGCCTGCGCGAGGTCGGGAGTTCGCTGTGGTATTGGAGCACGTCGTCTCGCGGCTGGGTCGTGACGTGCGCGCACAAATCATCGGGCGCTACGTTCGTGACGGTGAGATCGTGGATGGACTGGCAACAGACCCCGACACATGGGCTGGCGCATCGGTGCTGGCCAGCGGATTGCCGTGCGTATTCAACATGGAAGGCGCGGGCAATTGTGATCCCGTGCCGCTGCAGGCGTCCGATGGCTTCGGCGGTGTGCGGGAGGTCTACATCTTCGCAGACGATTCACAGACAGATGCCATCCCGTGGACGGTTGCGAAGATGCTGCGCTACCTGCTGCATTTCTATGCTTGGCGTGACTGTCCGGTTTCGCCCCGGCGGGCAAACGAACAGATGGAGTCGGCAGTCTCATCAACCGGCGGGGGGCGGGAGGCCTTCGTTGAATCGGATCCGCTGACCTATGCGCTGCTGGGTGAGCCGGACACGTTCGTGCTGGAGGCGACCGGTCTTCTTGAAGCGATCGCGATGCTGTCGACGACCGCCGGGCTGCACCTGACGGCTGAGAGTTCTCAATCGGGTGCCGGCGTGCGGACAGAGTGGCGCATCTGGTCGGACTCGAGCGGTCCGGCACGGGAGCTCCGGCTGTCGCCCCAGCAGTTCGGCGCAGCATGGCAAACAACCCACGCCTCGGAGACTGCGGCTGAGCTGTTTGAAGAAAACAACGTCTCCGCATCGTCGATGACCTGGGACACCCGACCGATCGCCGAGACGGCCTTGGTGGTGGGGGGCGTGAGGCACTATGAAGCGCAGGTGGAATTGGTGCCCGGATGGTTGCCTGAGACCGACCTGGACAATGTCCCTGTCGGACAACGCGCCGCTGCCAAAGCAATGGCACTGACTGACGAACAGATTGCGGCACTGGGCGAGGCGGCGACCCAGGATTCATGGTACCGCGCATATCATCGCGACGGCGCGGAATTCTCTGAGCACTGGCGAGTAGGCCGGTTGTGGGTGCTGAACGAGGCGGGAACATACGATCCTCCACAGTACAACCGAAATGCCCCATTTGACGCGTACGCACCGTATGGCTTCGCAGAGACATTCGCCGGCCGTTGGATGCGACGTCGCCGTCGGTTTCTCTCCCTTGCACAAGGCCCTGGAAACGTGGAGCGGGTCCGGTTGGAGGTGAGTTTTGACGGAGGGCAGAGCTGGCTGCTGCTCGATTTCGGCTACGACGTCCTGTCGAGAGAGTGCGGGATCTGGTTCAGTCTCGCCAATCCGTTGTCGATCGCCCCACCGGGTGAAGCGGCCGAAACGAACATATGGTACGCATTGATCAATCAGATGTGCCTCGTTCGTGTCACTGCATTGATCGAGTCGGACGACCGTCTGATGGCAGAGGCCTCGGGCAACTCGGCACCCGCGCTGTTTCGCAATGCCGCCGTGTTGTATGCGCCGGAGCGGTTCCGGTTTCTGCGGCGGCTGACCGGATCGGGTGAGGAGGCATGGCCCCAGGAGGCCGAAGCGACGGCGGATGATGACGACTCGGCATTGATGGGCGAGATGGCCGAGTCTTTGGCGGCGGCGCGCGAAACCAGGGGCGTGACCGCGCGGCCGGTCATTCCGTGGCTGGATACTTCCTATGCCATCGGCGATCGCATCGTCGGCATTCGAGGGCGGGGACTCCGGTTCTCCGCGGATCGGGCGCCAAGCAAGCGACATGCACGCGTCATTGGCAAGCGATATCGCCTCGGAGGCGATCACTTCGAGACGGAACTCATCCTGGCCTCCGCGAACAGCGGCGGTTCCGAAAGGACGACAGGGAGCTAGGCGATGGAGGCGGTGGCAATCGAAGTACTGCGTGAACGATCCGTGCGAGGAGGCGATTGCTTTGAAGTCTTCGGTGACGGTGGGTCGGGCGAGATCGACACGTCCGCGCCACTGACGGATCGGCCGCTCGCCTATTGGGAAGGACTGCCGGGGCGAGGCGGGCATCTGATGGGCGGACATCTGGCGGCGATGCACCTGGACAACGTGATTCCGGACGGGCACCTGTGCGGGCGGCACCTTTCGTCGGAGCATCTGTGGCCGGCGGCGGCCTTGGTGTTTGTGTCTCGTCCCTTGTATTTCGGTGTGTTCCAGTTTGCGGCTGGAACGGTGGACTTCGTGGGAAACAAGAGCGAAGAACTCTCGCAAGCCGTGGCGCGGGCGGTGAACTCTTCGCCGCGTCAGGCATCGGCACTCGCCAAGTCGAGTTTTGACGCACAGACGCGGCGACTGAGCCTGACGTTTGCACCGTCACCGGACCTGTAGGGCGACGGTTGTTGGTACGAGAATCCCCATTGTGGCACAGGCATCTTGCCTGTGAACTCCACCGGCTGGAAGCCGGTGCCACAAAGGACTCCTGCCCGAGTCGGGACGAGATAGGAATCTCGTCCCAGCCGGCTGACCTATGACACGGCGTCGATGCACGACGACATGAATTGAAGGAGCAGCAGAAAGATGGCAGACACCTATCCCAATGAAGCCTATCCATCGGACGCTTCGACGTCATTGCTGGACGGCACGACGGATCAGGAGACGGGGCTGGCCTACATCGCCAAGGGTGTCGGCCCAGCGAGTGAACCGAGCTACGAGATTCAGTACAACCGCCGGCAACAACGCGAGAATCGCCGGCTGGCGGTCGTCGCAGAGGGGCTGGTCGTGGACGAAGGCTCGCTGGCGATCGGAGTCTATCCGTTCAACTACACACTGGGTGGAAAGCAGAAGCGGTTCGAAGGCGCGACGAACCAGGCCGTGCCGGACGACGCGACACGATACGTGTATGTTGATGCCTCGAACGCGTTGCAGATTGCCGCGTCATATCCGGATGACGTCTCGACCTTTGTCCCGCTGGCGAAGGTGACCACGTCGAGCGGGAATATGACCATAGAGATCGAGATCGGTCATGCCCGGGCGGTGGTGGGTCCATTGGTGCCGCGGATCGGCGTGACGGTTGGCCAGGAAGGTAGTGACACCATTACCGTAACGCTTCAACTAGAAGATCAGTCCGGCAATGCGGTCGCACTCCGCTGGCTGGGGGAGATCTGGCTGGGCGACGCGGCGTATGGAGACTTGACGGCAACCGCCCCCAGCGGAGGCGTGGCCGTGGCCACAGGGCAGCAACTGGGAGCCCATCTGGTGTCGAACAAGCATCTGAAGGCCATCTCGTCGTCCGGGGGCGTAATCGCCATCGACATCACCGATACCGGCACACCGACCTTTTACGTGATGGCTGTCGGCGGCGGGGCGGATCTGGCGGCCAGCGAACCGGTCACCTTCACGACATAGGAGCAGGAGTCATGATTCTCAGTTCGCCACTCTCCATTCCACCCACCCCCCTCGCCGGCCCCCGCAAGGTCGGCGACGATATCGACTACATCGAACTCGACCCGGCGGGCGGGCAGATAAACGTCGCCGGGGCCGCCTCGCCGCTGACGATTCAGGATTTGCTGCTGGATATCTGGCGACCGCCGGCGACCGGCGACTACACCACCGGGATGTACAACACAATACACACGTCGGGTGGGACCATGGTTGCCGATCGCCTATACGCCATTCCATGTGTTCTGCCCATCCGTTCGTCGTACAGCGACGTTTCGATAAGCGTCGCCACGGGACAAGCCGGAGCGAATGCCCGAATGGGTGTCTATGCCGACAACGGCGTGGGGCGGCCTGGCGCGTTGATCGAAGATGCCGGCACATTTACCCCGACGGCTGCAGCGTTCTATGACGTTGCTTTTGCAGCTGATCTTGCCTTGGGCGCTGGCTTGGTATGGCTCGCATTGGTCACCGACAACGCATCGGTGTCGTGGGGGCGGACCAATCGCAACACGGTATTCTCTATCAGAACCTTTCAATCCGCCGGCGTCTATCCGGAAACGTCACAAGTATACGTGGCCCACGCCTTCGGCGCTCTACCTGACCCGTTCGGCAGTGCGATGCTGCACGGCTGGGTCAGCCCATACCGCTTGGTCTTGAAGGGAGCCTAGCCATGAATGACACAGTGCGACACGTCCGGGTCGGCCGTGACGGGAAGGAAACAGTGACTACACGCACGTTAACCGATGAGGAACAAACGAGGGTGGATCGTATGGCGCTTCTGGAAGCCTTCCCGGACATCGCCTCGCCGACGCTGGAGCAGACCAGTGAGGCGCTGAAGGCCCTGATCAAGCGCGAGTTGAACGGGAGTTGACGGAATGTTGGATACCAAACGAGTCAAAAAGGGCGCCACACCGAGACTTGTCGCGCTATTCGTGGATACAGCCGGCGCCTTGAAGACTGGCCTGACGGTGACGGTCCGAGTCATCCGCACGAGCGACGACGAGTTCCTGAAGAATGACGCCACCTGGACGGCGGCGCCCTCGACTGAATACACGGCCACCGAATGGGACAACACCAATGAGCCCGGAGTGTACTACTTCGATTTCGCCCTGCCGGACTCCATCGATCAGTACCTGATCCGATTCGACGGTAGTGGCAGTGCGGCGACACGCTACCAGTTCGCCTGGCTGGAGGCGGTCAAGCTGGACGAGGCGGACATACATGAAGCCAAGGCCGCCTTGGTCAACAAACAGAAGCAGTCGATCTCCGACGGCGTGGTCACCATCTACGACGACGACGGCACGACCCCGTTGGTCACCATGGCGCCGAGCGTCGATGACGTGGACAACCCGACAGAGAATATCCTGACACCGAGTTGACGCGGGTGGCACGCAAGATCCGCGGGATATCAAGGGCAGATCATGGCAACGCAGTTGGAGAAATGGCTGGGATGCTACTGTCCGTTGCTTCGGGGGCGGTTCGACTTCTTCCGTTCCTCCAACGGCCCACAACGAGAGGCATGGCATCAAGGGCTCGCCCTGGCCGGCGGGCGTTTTTGGATGCGCGTGCGGGGAGGGCACGATCTCCGACGTATTGTCGGGCCCGCCCCGGAGTGGAAACCGTCGTCGTCGGACGTTCTGGTAGGGCGGAGTGATGGGCACGATGCGGCGGTCACAACGTTCCCATGGGTCGGCCACGCGGTCGGGGCGGAGTATCGGTACGGCCTGTCAGTGGTGGGAGCCGCCGGCGTGTCGGATCCCGCCGGGGCATCGGTGGTTCGCGCCGCGTTCGACGAAAACGGCGAGCTGATGGGTCCGGCGCCAAATGTCGTGGGCGCTTTGGCGGTCGAGCCGTTGTCAAGCGGCCGGTTTGCGCTGCGCTGGACGTATGACGAAACGGACCAGGAGGCGGCGCCGACGGCATTCCACGTGTACAACGACGTCGGCAGTTTCGGGACGGTCCACTACGAAGTGGTGGTTGCAACCGTGGTCTATCACCTGCGGCGGGGTTACTTCGATTGGACCAGCGAGGCGTTCGCCGACGGGAGCCGAGTGACGTGGGCGGTCCGGGCGGCGGGCACGGCCGGCACGGAGGGGCCGGCCTCGCCGACCGCCCTGGGTGTCGCGGTGGCGGCACTGCCCGGTCCGCCCCAAGGCCTGCGCGTCACAGCGGCGGAGGACTGAGGTAATGGCCATCCGCTCGATACAGCAATTGAAACGCGATCAGGCCGATCTACTGGCGGAATACAGAGATCGGCTCGGTGCCGGGCCTTCCGGGGGAGCGGCCGCCATGACCGTGTCTCGCCCGGCACTCCAATGGGGCCGCGTGACGCAGGTGGTGACGAGCGACGAGACGTATGGACCCCACCTGATGGTGCAGGGCTTCCTCTACACCGGCTCCCCGCCGGCGTTGACCCAGGCCGCCGCCGCGGTGCTGCGA
>SDBS01003431.1_pt1 | contig 15582 bp, 12 predicted proteins | sample 2277091 | NCBI WGS metagenome assembly SDBS01 (sample SAMN10404972, study PRJNA504765) | marine sediment metagenome | isolation source: marine sediment core GS10_PC15, 163 cmbsf | place: Arctic Ocean: Southern Knipovich Ridge | collected 2010 | reverse complement strand
AGACCGCCAGTCCTCTGCGCCGGTAATTGAGCTCGACCAAAGCTTCCAGGCCCATCTCCTCCGCTCGAGCAGAGATGGCACGACCTTCGTTCACCTGTTCGGCGAGCCTCTCCACCGATGCGGCGTGCACCAAGTTCCGCGATTGGACCAGCGCCTGGTTGGCGTCAATCAAGGTCACTTCTGCCTCGCTGACTTCCATTCCGGCCCGGCCGGCCCGATCCACCACCTCCCTGGCATCCTCTATGACCTCCTTGAGGCTTTCTATTTCCCCTCGGAGGGTATTGGCAACGGTGTAAGCAGTCTCGCCTTCACTGTGGCAGTCCATGCAAATCGACCCGTCTTCGACGCCTAACATCTCGTCGGAGGTGGGGCCGACTTCGTGGTTGCCGTGGCAAACTTCACATTCCGGCTCACCGATCTCGTCGAAGAATGCCTTGTGGGGGCTTTCTGCAAAAAGCTCCCGCTGGATGCTGTGGCAGTTGCCGCAAATCAGCGACACGGATCTGACTCCCGGAGGCGCCGCCCCATGGTTACCGTGGCAACTATTACAGGTGGGAGCACCCAGGTCTCCTCTTTCGAAGAGCGCCCGGCCGTGAACGCTTGCCCGATACTGATCGAGCTGATCGGTGGGAATAGGGTAGTCCTCCATGTAGTCCGGGTCGGAGTGGCAACGCCCGCAAGTCTCGGACACTCGGGTAGGATAAACGGGTGAGCGCGGATCCGTGGAGCGAAGCACGCCGTGTGAGCCGTGGCAGCTGGAGCATTGGGCCACATCGGTTGCACCCTCTCCAAGCCTTTGCCCGTGCACACTCGTGGCGTATTGTGCAAGCTGGTCAACGGAAACATTGGGATCGTAATCATGCATGAAAGCCGCATCGGCATGACAACCTCCACATAGAGAGGGGATGGCTGCCGGATCGGGCGTTCCAATGAATCCTTTGTCGGGATCCATGGCCCGATCATTTTCGTCGTTTACGATTTCCACTTCGGGATCGCCGCCGTGGCAACTCGCGCAATTAAATCCCGCTTTCGCATGCACGTCATCCGCCATGGCCCGAGCCGGCTCAGACAGGAAGTCTTCCTCGAGCTCGAGGTGGCAATCGATACAGTTGTCCTGGGCGGAAACCGTTGCCGCGAAGGCGAGTAGTGCTAAAACAGCAACCAGCCGACTCATGGCATCACATATCCAAGCACCGTCATCACGGCGATGAAAGCAAGGGCAACGACTCCGATGGCAGTCACCAAAGGGGACGCTTGCTCTCGGGAAGATCGGCGATCGATCAAAGGCAAGAAAAACCACAGCAGCCCGGCGAGTCCGAAAGCAAAAAGTCCAACAAGCTCTCCTTCCAAGCCGGCAACAGATGCAGGTAGGAGCTTCAATGTTTGAAACATGAAGAGAAAGTACCACTCCGGCTTGATGCCGGCTGGAGCAGGAGCAAACGCATCCGCCTTGATGCCGAGCTCCCACGGGAAGAATGAAGCCAAGGCGGCCAGCACCGCCAAGGCCAGCGCCCATCCCATGAGCTCCCGCAGAAAATAATTAGGAAAAAAGGGCATGCCCTTCGAGGAGGAAGCCGTTTCCTTTTGGGAGATGGGCACGCTCATCCCCTGCCGCTGAATGAAGACCAGGTGCAGCAACACCAACGCGGTGGCAATCATCGGCAGAACCGCCACATGGAAGCCGAAGAAGCGGGTCAAGGTGGCACCGGTGACGTCTTCTCCCCCACGTAGAAAGCGTAAGAGGAAAGGACCCATCAGTGGCACCTCGCCCGCCATGTCCGTCCCCACCCGGGTGGCGAAAAAAGCCAGCTCGTTCCAGGGAAGCAAGTAGCCGCTGAAGCCGAAACCCATGCTGAGAAGAAGCAACGCTGCTCCCGTCCACCAGGTCATTTCCCTCGGCCTGCGGTAGGCCCTCATGAAGAAAACCGTGGCCATGTGGAGGAAGGCCGCCAGAACCATGAGATTCGCCGACCAGCTGTGCAACGAGCGAATGAGCCAACCGAAAGAGACCTCGGTCATGATGAAGCGCACGCTTTCGAAAGCGGCCTCGGCGGTGGGTTTGTAATAGAGCAGAAGCAGGATGCCGGTCGCCACCTGCACAAAGAAGAAGAACAACGTGGCTCCCCCGAAGAAATAGCAGAAGCTGTAACGGTGTGAGGGAACCGACTTTTCTCCCAGAAACTGAAGGACCGGCGTGAGCTCCAGCCGCTCATTCATCCAGCCGAAGAAGCGCTCGCCGATCGAAGGACTCATCGGCTAGCCCCGACTGATCACGACGTCGTCGCCACGAATGTCGACGCTCAAACGTTCGAGGGGGCGAGGCGGAGGTCCAGAGATGTTCTTTCCCGAGAGGTCGAACTGTCCATTATGACAAGCACACCAGATGTTGCCGTAGTCGGACCGGAATTGAACCGTGCAGTTGAGATGCGTGCATATGGCGTGAAAAGCTCTGAGCTCGCCCGCCGGTGTATTGACCAGCAGAGCCGGCCGGTTTCCGAACTTGACGATTTTCCCTGAATTGGGAGGCAGTTCCCCCACTTTGGCAGCCACCACGTTCTGTTCGATGGCTTCGGCCACCGGAGGAGGCATCACGAACTTCAATACCGGGTAGAGGAAAGATAGTGCAGAGCCCAGCAGACTCCCGCCGAGCAGTAAATCAATGAAGGGACGGCGACCGATTCGCTGGCCTTCGGTCATGGAACCTCTCTTTAGTTTCTCTTCCGGAACCTTACATTAAGATCGCTCAGGTTAAATAACTCCATTGCAGCGATCTTGTCAAGCAGCTTTTTCCTCCACCGGAGGAATCTCGGCCTCGGACTCCGGCCACGGCGGTAGGATTACGACTAAAGCCCATAGGATGAGGAAGGGCAAAATCAGAAGTGCAATCGCAGTCAGCATTCCTTCGAGGCCCAGCCAGGGTGTTTCGTAAAAGGTCAAGCCTCGGAGGCTCTTGGAGAAAAGCTGCCCTCCGATAACGATGTTCCAGCGGGTGCTGAAGATGCCCACTTGAATGAGCAGCGCGGCTGCAACATAAACGACTCGTCGCATCGGGGCCGAGATTGTGATGATGCGCCTGCCCTTGCGGCGTACGACCGGAGAGAACAGAAGGAGTAACACAATGGGGACCAGGGCTCCCAGGCCGAGTTGCAGCACGTTCAAGCTCACGAACAGTTTGCTGGAGATCATCTGAGTCAAAATGTAGATGGACTCCTCAGCCTCGTAGAGCCGGTGGATAAAATCCAGCATCTCCAAAGAAACATCGACGATGATTGCATAAAATAGAAAGACGCTCAGCTTGTCCACAACCGCTATATCGATGGCCTTCCCCCGCAGCCGGCTGGTCACCATGTAAACCAGTACCATCAATGCAATGCCCGAGACGATGGCGGAGAACAGAAACACGATAGGAATCAAGACACTGCTCCACCAGGGGTTGGCCTTGATGGAGCCAAAGATGAAACCGACATAGCCATGAAGCAGGAATGCCGAAGGGATGCCGACAATGGTGATATACCTGCCGAACCGGTAGTCGAAGCGGAGCGAGCCTTTCGAAAGGTCGGTCGCACCGAGAGTCAGGACCTTATGCAGGAACTTCCGCCAGCCGGTCTCGCCCCGAGACCAGATCACCAGGTCCTTGCGGTAGTCGAACCAGATCTCCGGCAAAAGGATGACGACCAGGTACCACAAGTAGATGAACCCGAACATCGCCATGGCCGACTCCAGCTTGGGGGTCAGCAAGATCTCGAAAGACCGCTCCGGATGTCCCAGGTGAAGCTGCAAAGGTAGAGGCGCAACGATGAGAAAGGCGAGTGCCGTCAGCAGAGACAGCCGGTAAGTGGGGTCCAATTCCTTCACGTTGAAGACCCGCGCCAGCGATGCGACGATGAAAGCACCCGCCACCAGCCCGGTCACGTAAGGGTATAAGACGATCAGGATGCCCCATTGCACCTCGACTTCATTTGGATAGATGAAACCCGAGAATTGCTCCAATGCCTGTTGCAGGTGCTGGTAAAACGCTTCCAAAGTCAACTCACCTCCCCGTCCAGGTTCGCATAATAGACCTTGGGCTCGGTATTGAGATGGGATTTCAGGGTCTGGATCTCGTTGAACCGGACAAAGCGTGCCAGCGGTGTGCTGCGGCGTCCGACCTCGCCGAACACACGGGCGCCGGTGGGACAAACCTCAACGCATGCCGGCTGAAGCCCCTTCACCACACGGTGGTAACAAAAGGTGCACTTCTCGGCGGTATGGGTCTCCGGATGCATGAACCTTGCGCCGTAGGGACAGGCTTGAATGCAGTACCGACAGCCGATGCAATAGTCCTTATCCACCAACACCACGCCGTCCTCGGTGGTAAAGGTTGCGCCTACCGGGCAAACTTGAACACACGGTGGGTTTTCGCAGTGATTGCACAGCTTGGGCACAAAAAAGGTCCGCAGCATCCGCCCTTCGCCCGACGCGGACTCGTCCGGAGCGGCGGGGAAGCCATCAATGCCACCGTTGGGGCTGTCCACCACCGTCTCCCCGTCTTCCTGAATCACGTAACGTTCCACCCAGGTCCGAAAGAAGTAAGGCTCGCGAGGCACGTCGTTCTCAGTCTTGCAGGCTTCGGCACATCTTCCGCAACCGATACATTTGCTCACGTCGATGCCCATCCCGTAGAGGTGGCCCTGCGGATTGTAGTCGGGCTCCTCCTGGCCATCGCTGATGCGGGCTACACTCAAGAGCAGCGGCCCGGTCATGGCACACTTTTTAATGAACTCCCGCCGATCACACGACCTATCTTTCCGACGCGAAGACTCCTCTTGATTCATCAATTCACCTCGGGGCGATGGGGATAGTGGCACTGCCAGCACAGGATAGCTTCGTAGTGTCCAACCATGTCGATGGGCGGAGGCAAAACCCCTTCCAAGGGCGGATCGGCGCCTTGTGCGTGACACTCGCCGCACAACTCACGGGTGAGTGGCTTGTTGGCCCGAACCAGACGCGGGCTGATTTTGTGCTCTTCATCGGTCTGGTGGCACTGCTCGCAAGGCAGTGGAGCGTGGGGGGAGACCGCCTTGGTCCGGGCAATAAAGCCGTGACAAGCGCTGCATTCCTCCGGCACGTTTAGAGGTGTAGGATCATGGGAATCATGGCAGGTTATGCAAGGTTCGCCGGGGTTGTGCGATATCGCTTCAATCTGCGGGAATCCGGTGGGCCGAGAGGGGTTGTATTCGTGGCATAGCGGACAGAAGCCCCGTTCCCTCGGAGCCGGCGGAAGGATCTCGAAGTCTTCGTCTTCCACGTGCTCAATCCCCGGCCCATGACAGACCTCGCAGTTGACGCCTTTGTGATACGACGCCTGCTTGATCTCGAAAATATCATCATGGCACTCGTAACAGATCTGGTGCCCGGTATATTGGATGGGCTGAGCCACGATATCGTCGATCGCGGCGGCCCGGTAATGTCCCAGATCTCCAAAAGTCTCGGGCACAAATAGATATCGTGCCGCGACGTAGCCAGCGATCAGCACCGCGAAAACGATGGCCAATCGGCGAAGTTGAGGCATGGACGGTTCCCTCCTGCCTTCAGCGACTCACAAAAAACTCAGGATTGTTTCAGGCTCAAAACCCACTTCGCGATGATGTCCGGCTCTTCATCGGTTTTTCCAGGACAAGCGCTTTACCCTCATCATCACTCGCTTGCGACACGCCTGCGACACAGCCCGCAAACACTATAAAAGCTGCCAACGTAATGCAAGCTTGAACCTTGTTCCTTGTTCACTTCCATCGACAGCACCCTGCATTAAACACACGCTCGGTTCTCAGAAATGTTCACAACATCTCCGAGTCGATTGCTCCCTTCAAGGATCGTGCCACCTACCACTCTTGGAGTTTTTTTCAACGGCTTGATATTACGGGGATCTTGCCTCACGATACCTAGCACAAAAAGACTAAAGGGTGCGTCATTTTACCCAGGCACACGGGAAAAGACGTAATCAGCACTGGTTTCTCCATACTCTTTCATGACTCTCATTTCTTCATTGTTTTGCCAAACCTCGTCCGATAAGCTATGGGAAGCATTTGAGAACTCGGCAGAACTTATGGATCGATTCTGGTGGCCAGCAAGAAGACAGCACCGCCCCGATTAAGCAGAGCTTTCCGAAGGCTTTCCGACATTCTAGGAAGGAAGGACGTCTCGGCGGGAAACCTATCCACGATCGTTGCCACGCCGCCACGGTTTCATCAGCTCGAACGCCAGGCCCGACACCTGCAAAAGTTCCTGGTCCTCCTCCTGACGGGCATCGTACTCCTGTCGACTTCTGTGTTCCTCTTCTTGGAGCTGGGCCGCTTGCGGACGGATGCAAGAGATGCCGCCAGGGATTGTGCCCGTCATATCACGTACGATGTGAGCAAGCGCGGCTTCGATTCCGAACGCCTCTCCGAACTGCTTCGGATAGAGATGGAGAACCACGCCATCGCTCACATCCGGATTCTCCGACCCGATGGCGATGAGGTTCTGAGCCTTGGGCAATCGACCCACTCCCGCCTCCCCAACAGCGAAACCGTCCGCATCACTTCCCTGCCGGCCCCATTCGAAGAGCTCCAAGTGGTCGTGGAGGTGGATGAGCGCTCCCTTCCTCAAAGGCTGGCCAGGGTCTTATTCATCCATATCCTGGTGGGTACGGTTTTGGCTGTACTCACGTACCGTTTTCCGCTTCTCGCAATCCGCAAGAGCATCAATGAGCTGGAAAGCGCCGAAGCTCAGCTCATGCACGCCGAAAGACTCAGTGCGATTGGAGAGATGTACGCCAGCCTCACTCATGAGATCAACAATCCTCTGGGTATCATCCTTACCCGGGTGAAGATCATGCTGTCGAAAGCGCGTGAGCACAAACCTCGTCGGGAGCTGGTACGAGACCTGGAAATGATCGACCGACACGGTACCCGGATTGCCGAGATCATACGCGGCCTGCTGGCTTTCGCACGAAAAACACCTTTCCAACCGGTCGAAACGGATTTAAACAGTATCATCCAGGAAGTGGTGGCTCTGGTCGAGAAGCCGTATGCAAAGCAAGGCATCCAAATCCAATGTGCCCTGGAACCGACTCTTCCACGCTTTCATGCAAGCCCTCTTCACATTCAACAAGTCTTTATGAACCTCCTCAAAAACGCTCGAGATGCCATGCCGGAAGGAGGGCTAGTTTCGCTCCGGACCTCGAGAAACGGCCGCTACCTGGTGGCCGAGGTCGAAGACGCCGGCCCGGGAATCGCACCGGAGATACAGGGGCGTTTGTTCGAGCCGTTTTTCACGACGAAGGAGGTCGGTAAAGGAACCGGCCTCGGACTTTCGGTGAGCTACGGAATCGTCAGCGCCCACAGGGGCCATATTCTCGTTGAGAGCGACCCCGGCCGGGGGGCACTCTTCCGGGTGATGCTGCCGATCGAAGGAGCGCCATCGTGAGGAAAAAGACCACCAAGATCCTCATTGTGGACGATGAGATCGACATGGCCGAAAACCTGCAGTTGCTCCTCGAGCAGGCCGGGCACCAGACCTTCGTCGAGACCGAAAGCGCCAAGGCAATAGGCCGGGTCAACCGGGAGCAGCCCGACCTGGTCATCACCGACCTTCGGATGCCCGGAGTCGACGGGGCGTCCCTTGTGGAACAAATCAAAGCCTCTCAGCCCGAGATCCCGGTCATCGTTTTGACCGGTTACGCGTCCGTCGACTCGGCGGTGGAGGTCATGAAGAAAGGGGCCAGCGATTATCTCGCCAAGCCATTCTCCCCCGAGGAGCTTCTTCTCAGAGTCACAAAGGCTCTGAGCTGGACCGAATTGACGGTGGAAAATCGCTTGCTGCGCGAGCGAATAAAGAACATTGCCAAACACGACGTGATCATCGGGCAAAGTCCGGCTCTTTTGGAGATTCTCGATCTGGTGAAAAAGGTGGCTCCCACCGATGCCCGTGTTCTTCTAACGGGCGATAGCGGCACCGGAAAAGAGCTTCTGGCAAGATGCATCCACCGCCACAGCCTCCGGCAAAACACCCCCTTCCTGGCGGTCAACTGCGGGGCCTTCAGCGAGAACCTGCTCGAGTCAGAACTGTTCGGACACGAGCGGGGCGCATTCACCGGAGCGGTAAGCGCCAAGAAAGGGATTTTTGATGTGGCACATGGGGGAACGCTTTTTCTGGACGAGGTCTGCGACACGAGCATAGCCTTTCAAACCAAGCTCCTTCGGGTCGTCCAGGAAGGGGAGTTCCTCCGCGTGGGAGGGACCCGTTCGATAAGAATCGATGCACGTATCATATCCGCCACGAACCGGGATCCGCAGGAGCGTATCCAGAAAGGATTATTCCGGGAAGACCTTTTCTATCGGATCAGTGTGGTTCAAATCCAAATGCCGAATCTCCGCGACCGCCTGGAGGACATCCCTCTGCTGGCCGGCTATTTTGCCGATATGTATGCGCGGCAAATCAACAAGAAGATCCGCGGCATCGAGCCCGAAGCCAAGAACATCCTGGCTCAATACGCCTGGCCCGGCAACATCCGAGAGCTCCAGAACGTCATCGAGCGCGCCGTCATCATGACGAACGACGGTGGGGCTATCAGGCCAAAGGACTTGCCTGCCGATTTGCTGGACAAACCCGACAGGCAGCCCGAGCCGATGGAGGACGTTCGAAACGCGGAACGGGAGCTTCTGCTGCGCGTCCTTCGCCAATGCCAATGGAACCGAACCCAGGCAGCCAAGACGCTCGGTATTGGGCGCCGCACGCTCTACGACAAGATGGCGCGCTTGGGGATCTCCCTCCGACACGCGTAAATAATCCCCCGGCTCAAGCCGGGGGATTGCGGCGGGCGTGTCGAACGGATTTCGACTCGATGCGCCCGCATTAAGAGAACTTCCGAACAATGAAGCTATCTCAACTATCGCGAATGATCTAAAACCGCCGACGACAGTCGGGGCACATCTTTCTCGTCCCCTCCGGAACCTCGCAGATCTTCCCAACGCCCGGAGAGGACACCAACTGTGCGCACAAACTGTGCCATTGTATGCACAATTTCAACGAAGAGCGCCCTGCTTTTGTAGTGTTTTGCCCCCGTTCCGGCCTTTGGCATGGAGTATAGAGAAAGGCCACCATGAGGTCGTCTGGAATGAATGTTGCTGTATTTGTTGGTGTGCGGAACTGCGATCGGGTCCGCTTGTTTAATTCTTTAATTTATCGATCTCGAAGACCCGCAGATCGATCGTGCAGCTTCAATGAGAAGAAAAAGCGCCAAAGTCCTCATTGTGGATGATGAGGTCGACATGGCCGAAAACCTGAAGCTGCTCCTCAGTCAAGCAGGGCACGAGACCATCGTCGAGACCGACAGCGCCAGGGCAATGACCGTCGTGGAAAAGGAGCAGCCCGACCTGGTCATGACCGATCTGCGGATGCCCGAGGTGGACGGGTGGTCTCTTCTGGAGCAGATCAAAGCTTCCCATCCGGAAATTCCGGTCATCTTGGTGATCGGTTACGCTTCCGTAGACTCCGCGGTCGATGCGATGAAGAAAGGAGCCAGCGATTATCTCCCCAAGCCTTTCGCTCCCGAAGAGCTCCTCCTCAGAATCGACAAGGCCTTGACCTGGACCGAATTGACCGACGAAAATCGCTTCCTCCGCGAGCAAGTCCGCAACATCGACAAACACAACGTGATCATAGGCCAAAGTTTGCCACTGTTGGAGATTCTCGAGCTGGTGGAAAAAGTGGCTCCCAGCGATGCGCGGGTTCTCTTGCTAGGGGAAAGTGGTACCGGAAAAGAGCTCCTGGCACGATGCATCCACCGACACAGCCCTCGCCACAAAGGCCCCTTCTATGGCCTCAACTGCGGATCCTTCAACGAGAACCTTCTGGAATCGGAGTTGTTCGGACACGAGCGGGGCGCTTTCACCGGAGCCGTGACCGCTAAGAAAGGGATATTCGACGTCGCCCAGGGGGGAACGCTTTTTTTAGATGAGGTCTGCGAAACAAGCCTCGGCTTTCAGACCAAACTCCTCAGAGTGGTGCAAGAGGGTGAGTTTCTCCGCGTGGGGGCCAGCCAGCCGTTGAAATCCGATGTGCGAATCGTCTCTGCCACGAACAAGAATCCGCAACAGTGCGTCGAGAAAGGACTGTTCCGGGAGGACCTTTATTACCGGATAAGCGTGGTGCAGATCCAGGTGCCAAGCTTGAGGGAGCGAGCCGAGGACATCCCTCTATTGGCCAATCATTTCGTGAGCATCTATTCGCAACAGATCAAGAAAAAAATCTCCGGTATCACCCCCGCCGCGATGGAGTTTCTGACCGGTTTTGATTGGCCCGGCAATATCCGGGAGCTTCAAAACGTTATCGAGCGGGCCATTATCATGGTGAAAGATGGGGACAGCATCGGGCGAGAGGATCTGCCGGCCGATTTGCTGGAAAAACAACCCCGCAACCGAGCGCTCATGGACGAGGTGCGAAAGGCGGAGCGAGATCTGCTCCTCCGAACCCTCGAGGAGTGCCACTGGAACCGAACCCTGACCGCCAAGAAGCTCGGCATCGGGCGCCGAACGCTGTACGACAAGTTGGCCCGATTCCAGATTCCCCTCGGGCCCACCGTATAAAGGCTCACACTTTAAGGTGCAGCAAAATGAGAGAAGAAATGCCCATGGCTAAACGCATTTTGGTCATTGACGATGAAAAAGTCGTGCTCGGGGCGGTGCGCAAGGCATTACGCGGTACAGACTACGAGATCGACACCGTCGGAAACGCTGAGGACGGCTTGAAACTCATGGCCCGCTCCCCCTATGACGTGGTGATTACCGATCTCATCATGCCGCGCATAGACGGCCTGGAGCTGTTGCGGCGCATGCAGGATAAAGGAGCCAAGAGCCAAACGATCATGCTCACCGGATTTCCGACCATTCAAACCGCCTTGACGGCAAAGCGACTCGGGGCCTTCGAGTACGTGACAAAACCATTCACCCGCCAGGAGCTGCTCGGCGTAGTCACGCGCGCACTAAGATCACAAGCACTTCCTGACGATGCGGCACGCCCCTGCCTGTCTCAGCCTAAAAGGCCGCTCTACTTCGTTCCCGGAAACTCTTGGGTCGCGCTGGAGCCCCAAGGAACGGCTCAGGTCGGTATGGCACATATGTTTACGCGCACCTTGGGAACGGTGGTCAACATCGAGCTCCCAAATGCCGGAGCTTTATTGACGCAGGGCAAGGCCTGTGTGGCGATCGAGACGGACGACGACTTGAAGCATTACTTATTCGCCCCACTTAGCGGCAGTGTTCTAGAGGTCAATCCCAAGATAGCGGAGGACGCGGCGCTGGCCGGGCGCCAGCCTGAAGGGAATGGATGGCTGTTACGCATGGAGCCATTGGATCCGGAAGAAGAGCTGAAAAACCTCGTCGAGGGCAGTTAGCTTTTCGATTGACCCGAGACAAAGTGGTTCAAGGTTGATTTCGAGACCGATAAAAAGGCAAGACCTGTCTTTTATGAAAATAAAGATATCGCCAGATACTCTCTTTTCCATGGCAATCATAACAAAGCTTCTGCTGTGAATAGGGCCGCAAAAATTTTCCCACACTGGAAACTGCCGTAGAAGTTTCAGGTTCCGGGCTTGCTGCACCCAGATGAGGATCGTGACAACTGAGGCATGAGATGGCACCGGTGCTCGAGTGTTCTCCTTCTTCGTTATAGGTGGGTAAGTAGCCGACCTGTTCAGAAGTAACCCGGTTATACAACGCTATATCGGGATGATCGGTGAATTGAGGTATGCTTTTCTCTCCCGGTTGGCCAGGCCGGTGACAACCCGTACAAAGACTTTTCACGTAATCCTGGCCGCCATCCGTTTCGAAAGCCCAGGGGCCCTTTCCGTGTTGCGGATCATGTATCAGATGGCAGGTTTCACAAGGGCCTCGCTCTTCAACCTGCTCCGGCAAGATTTCGGGGAAATCAAGATCAGGATGTCTGAAATCATGTGGCGTACTGAGCAGTGACTGGCTACTTGGGTGACATGGGAGGCAAAGTTTTGAATCTTCCCGTGAGGCCCGAAGCAATTTGTTTCCTTTTTGCTCATGATGAATTTCATGACAGGTAGCACAGATAATCTCGCCGGGTTTCGCAGCGCCATCATTCTTCAAAGGAAAGATCGACGGCGAATCCATCGTTTTCGCGAGGTGCCTTGTTTCCACAGGATCACCGAGACCGTCTTTGCGGTGACATCCTTCGCAGCGCAGTGGGTTCGGGCCTTCTTCTCCCAGTAAAGTCCATATTCCCGGCTTCTCCCCGATTATGTGGACCGGATGACAGTCGGTACACAATCCCTTGCCCTGGAAGCCCCGCTCTGTGGCCCAACTGCTCTTTACCGGGTCATGGACGCCTTCAAAAACCGCCTCTTTTCCTTCGTGACAATGTGTACATAGCCGATTGCCGGACATCCGCAACATGGAACCGGAATCGCCGTTACTGTGCGGGTCATGACAGGTGGCACAGGTGATACTTTTCTCGAGACCTTTCAAGGGCAGATCAATTTGCCGGTCGGCCGGCATGGCAACGTTGACCGGATGCAACTCAACATAAGGACGTTTGTCCGAAGCCAATCCTCGTTCCATATGACACTCGGCACAGAGTGGGTAGTTTGCCGGTTCACCCGACCGTCTCTTTCTGCCCCAGCCGTGAGATTTGTGGCAAACACCGCAGACCCCTGACTCGGCGGCAGTCAAACCATCTATATTGACTGCGTCGGGGGCGCTGCGATCCATGTCGTGAATGCCGCCGGTAACCGCCTTCTGCGCCGGATGGCATTGCATACAGAGAGAGCCCCGATTGTTGTCTTGTATCAGCAGGGCCTCCCGGTGTGCTCCCCGGTGCATGCGATGGCAGGAAAGACAGCTCAACTCGCCCTGAGGACCGAATCGAGCACCTCTATCTAGAAACTCCCGCGGCGGGCGGAAACCCGAATAAGTTTGCCCCATACGGTGCATCGCGTCCGTGGTGGCGTCCGAAAGCTCTGCCGATTTCTCGCTATGACAGGACACACAGAGCCGCGAAGGAGGCAAAACCAGCATTTTGAGATTTCTCGAGCCATGGGGCTCGTGGCAGGTTTGACAAAAGATAGAGTGGCCATCAGACGATGTCATTCCCCCTGCATCGAGTATTCTTTGAGGAACTCTTTCCGTTTGCCTACCCAACGGATGATGAATCGATTCGTCGCCACTAAATTGGGCGTGACAAAAAAGACAGAGAGAAGAATTGAGGTTGGGTTCCCGCAAAAAAATAACCGTCTCTATATCGGCGTTATCCTCAATCGCATGGGCTGAATGACATGTTGCACAAGTCATGTGCCCGTTTTCGTCGAGCGGGAACTTGTCCGTCGGAACATCCACCCATTCCGGAGGGGGCTGACCGGAAACATGATTGCTCGACGTCCAAACCTTGAGACGCGAGTCCACAACCGAGCCGTCATGACAAGAGAAACACATGTCCGACGACCCTGCCTGCCGGCCCTTATCAATTGAACCGGACGATGTCGTCGGTGCTTGCCTGCCAAATGACTCTATCCAACGAATGTGGCAAATCGCACACTCTTTGCTCGAATTCTCCATTCTTTGACGACCGGTTGGGATTTGAGGCTCCGTCGGGAAAGAAGCGCTAACGGATCCGGAAGGCAATGAGATTAAGAGAACCCAATATCCAATAACAAATGGGGTTACTTTCACCAGACTCAAATTAAATCGATGCACTGGACCTGATCCGCTTTCATTTCCACAACACAAATGCGCTTTCGTTTTGGATCCGCGGCGATACCAGTCGGCGTCGTAAACTTCATCGGTCGCCCCGTCGAATCGCCCAGTACTCCCAGGAACTTTCCGGCCAGCGTATAAACTTGAACCCTGCCCAAGTAACTGTCCGAAACAAACACCTGCCCGTCACAAACGGCAACACCTTTCGGTCGGAAGAGCTGGCCCGATTGCACTCCCCATGCCCCTATAAATGAAACGAAGATGCCACGGCTATTGATGACCTGGACCCTGGTGTTGATGGTTTCTACCACCAGAAGATATCCACCAGGCGCCACGGTGATCAGGAAAGGAAAGCGGAACATCAACCTGGCTTTGCCCGGCTTGCCCAAATCTGGCAAGAAAGAGCGCTTGGCGAGATCATAGCTGAGTATTCGATGGTTGTCGTTATCCACCATGTAAAGCCTATTATGTTCTGGATCAATTCCGACATCTGTTATATCTGGTTCTCTGTCAGCTCCCCTTGATGGAACTCGAATCTCATTTAGAAATTTTCCTTCAGCGGTAAATGCCTGAACGCGGCGGTTGCCGGTATCGGCAATGTAAAGGGTTCCTTCGGGTCCGGCGGCGATGCCCAGAGGATAAGAGAATTTACCAGGGCTTGCGCCGAATCCTCCCCAAGTGAACCGAATCTTTCCATTGGAGTCAAAGGCCACGATTCGGTGGCGGACACCGTCCACCACGTAAAGTTCACCTTCAGGCCCCAGAGCCGCGTCGGACGGCATACGAAGAGGATCGCTGCCTGGCTTTTGGATGACTTTCGAAGCTCGCGTTTTGATGGTTAGCGAGGCATCGGCGGCCTGTGTTGGACTCCAGGCGGCTACCGCCGCAACCAGGAGCGATGACAAGAGACCCATTCCGGCAAAAGCACTGAGTTTCATTTTTGCTCGATCGTTTGGGAATCCGACCCGGCCGGTTCCGGGTCGAGAAGCGAAGGCATGAGAAACGTTTCGTAGCGTTGTACCAGATCGACGACTTCCGGTTTGACCAGGAAATCGGTGCGCTCTCGGGAGTAACCCAACTCTCTGAAGGGAAGCAAAGCGCCTTCGCCGGTGTGACATTGGCTACATTGTAAGTGTTCTTCCGTACACCTTCTATGGATGAACTTATTGGCAACCACTTTTTGCGTTTCGCCGAGCCCGCTGGAACGTCTCTGGAATTCAGCGGAAAAATCTCTTTCTTCCTGCATGACCAAAGGCTCTGGGCCGCGATCTGATCCAACGAGTTGAATAATCTTCGCGCCGTATTCCCCCCAAACTCCTTCTTCAATTCGTGGATTCGGAATCAAGCGGCCATCGGCGAGTCCAATCCATCCAAACCGAGTCGGCGGTTTATCCTCTTCCATGCGCACATGACACACCTCGCAGGAGACGAATAGAGAGTGCATGTTGAGGAAAGCCCGTGTTTGCTCGCTTCTCGAGTGGGGTATCGGGCCATGGCACTCGATGCAGAAATTCCAGCTATCCCGCTGGTACCAGCGACCGATATGGTGGAAATGGCCGTCGAGTTTTGGCTCGGAAAATTCCCATTCCCCCAGCCGACGCGTCACCTGCTTATCGGTTTGAGAAACGATGATGTCGAAATCGCTGCTCTCTGCCAACGTCCGCCCATGGGAGCTCGGATGAGCCACCGTTCCAACCAGCAAAATAGTCAGCCAAACCCCGGCGCCAATCAACACCAGGCAGGAAATGAAAACGTAAACGATGTAGCCTATTCGTCGCATGCTCGTCGAATCCCGCGGTTATGACTTGCCCTCTCGATGGTTCTCGAAATCCTTGACCTGCTCACC